>CEWO01097103.1_pt1 | contig 48167 bp, 44 predicted proteins | sample 361561 | NCBI WGS metagenome assembly CEWO01 (sample SAMEA2623627, study PRJEB7988) | marine metagenome | isolation source: saline water (ENVO:00002010), including
AAATTAGTTTATAATCAGTGTGGTAATAGGCATTTATCAACAAAAAAGAGTAGTAAACGAAAAAGACAGTTAAGAAAAAGTAAAACATTAAGTTCTGCGATGACTAAAAGAACTAATAATATGCTTTAAACTATGAAAGGATAAAATTATGCCAAGAGCTAATAGTAGTGTCCCAAGGCATAGAAGACACAGGAAAATAGTTAAGCTAGCAAAAGGGTATAGAGGAGCTAGAAGTTCTAATTTTAAAACTGCGAAGGATGCAGTAGAGAAAGGTCTTTTATATGCTTATAGAGATAGAAGGCAGAAAAAAAGAATGTTTAGAAAACTTTGGATTATGAGGATAAATGCAGCTGTTAGAAATAATGGTTTAACATATTCTAAATTTATATCTTTATTAAAAGAAAAAAATATTGATTTAAATAGAAAATCTCTTGCTTATATGGCTGTAAATGATCCTGATGGATTCTCAAGTATTATTGATTCAGTAACTAAGTAAACTGTGTCAATTATTGATGAAATAAATAAAATTAAGTCAAATTTCAAGTCTGATTTAGATTTACTAAAGTTAAAAAAAATAAATTCAGATGAGATTAAGTACAAGTATTTAGGAAGAAAAGGGCTAGTATCTAATTTGTATTCTTTATTATCATCTGTTGATAATAGTGATAAGCCAAAAATTGGTAAAGAAATAAACCAATTGAAATTAGATATTTCAAATGAAATTGATGGTTTAGCTAGTAATAATAAAAATCAAGAAAATAAACTGCTCGATTCAGATTATTCTTTACCCGGTTTAAGGTATAACAATGGAAGTATTCATCCTTTAACATTAATAATTCAAGAAATTAAAGATATTTTTAATAAAATTGGATTTTCTAACATATATGGTTCTGAGGTTGATACTGATTATTATAATTTTGAAGCATTAAATATTCCTAAACATCATCCAGCTAGAGATATGCAAGATACTTTTTATCTTGAGAATGATGCATTGCTTAGAACACATACTTCTAGTAGCCAAGTTCATTTCATGGAGAATAATGAACCACCTATTAGGATTTTAAGTCCTGGGAGGGTATATAGAAATGAAGATATAAGTGTCAGAAGTTATTGTTTGTTTCATCAAATTGAAGGCTTGTATGTAGATAAAAATGTTACTTTTTCTGATTTAAAAGGAACGCTTGAATATTTTGCTAAACAATTTTTTGGTCCAAAAACTAAAATAAGATTTAGACCTAGTTATTTTCCATTTACTGAACCAAGTGCAGAAATGGATGTATATTGGGGTTTGGAAAGTGAATCTGATTATAGAATTACTAAAGGTACTGGATGGCTTGAAATATTAGGTTGTGGTATGGTAAATCCTGAAGTTTTTAAATCTGTAGATTATGATGTGAAGAAATGGAATGGATATGCCTTTGGATTAGGTATTGAAAGAATTGCAATGTTAAAGTATGGGATAGAAGATATACGTCTTCTCTATGAAGGTGATATTAACTTTTTAGGTCAATTCAAATGAAAATTTCAAGAAATTGGTTAGCTAATTATATAACTTCAGATAAAACTGATAATCAATTAGTTGATATGTTTACTCAGCTAGGACTAGAATGTACTGTTCATCATTATAAAAATAATTTTTCAAATGTAATTATAGGTAAAGTTTTAGAATGTGAAAAGCATCCTAATGCTGATAAGTTGAAGTTATGTAAAATTGATTTGGGGAATAAGATTGAGGAAATTATTTGTGGTGCACCAAATATTAAAAAAGGCTTGACTGTGCCTGTAGCAATTATTGGATCAAAAATTGGTGATTTTAAGATTAAAAAAGCTAAAATTAGAGATGTGTATTCAAATGGTATGGTTTGTTCTGGAAAAGAATTAGGAATAAATGAAGATAATGATGGAATTATGATATTGAGTGATAGTCTTATTGCTGGAGAAAATATTATAGAAGCTTTAAATCTTGAAGAAGATAGTATATTTGATTTTGATATTACCCCTAATAGAGGCGATTGTTTTAGTCATTTAGGTGTTGCAAGGGAATTAGCTATTATAGAGAATAGTAAAATTAATTTTTTTGAAAGTAAATTGAAGTTATCTAATTTTAAAACATCTGATTTAGTAAATGTAAATATTCAAGATAAAAATATTTGTTCAAGGTATTCTTGTCAAATTATAAAAAATATAAACGTTTGTGAAAGTCCGCAATGGTTAAAAAATAAGTTGAATATGATAGGACAAAAATCAATTAATAATATTGTAGATATAGCAAATTATATTATGTTTGATACAGGTCAGCCTTTGCATGTTTTTGATTATGATAAAATTGAAGGTGAAATTAATGTTAGATTTGCTAAAAAAGGTGAAGAATTAATAACTCTTGATAATATTAAAAAGAATTTATCTATTAATGATATAATTATTTCAGATGATAATAATCCAATAGCTATAGCTGGTGTAATTGGAGGGCTTAATAGTCATGTTGATTCAAATACAAAAAATATTCTTATTGAAAGTGCTGTTTTTGATGAGATAAGAATAAGAAAAACTTCAAAAAAACATGATTATTCTAAAGAAGCATCAAAAAGGTTTGAAAGAGGTGTAGATATTAATAATACTATCAATTCAATGAATAAATTTTCTTCTCTTTTAGTAGAGACTTGTGATGGAGATATTGGATCTGATTATATAGATATATTTAATTCTAGTGATATTAAAGAAATTGCTTTTGATATTATAAAATGTAATAGTTTCTTGGGTACATCACTAAAAAGTAACGAAATAAAAAATATTTTTAATTCCTTAAGTATAGATTGTTCAAAAGGAGTTCATTCATTCAATTGTTCGATTCCATCATATAGAAATGATTTAGAGTTTGAAGTAGACCTTTTTGAAGAAATTGCAAGAGTGTATGGTTATGATAATATCCCTTCAAATGTTAATTTTACATTTCCTTCTGACTCTTTTGTACATGATGATGATTTAATCGATATGAAGATTAGAAGTTTTTTATCTTCGAATGGATTTAATGAGCATTATTCAAATAGTTTGTATTCAAAAGATGATTGTTCATTAAATAATGAATATAAACCTATAAAATTAATTAATCCATTAAGTAATGAGATGCAATATGTTAGAAATTCATTGTTACCTGGATTGCTTAGAGCTGTATCTTTTAATCAGAGGAGAGGCAAGGATTTTATTAAATTTTTTGAAATTGGTAATATTACATTTTTTGATAAAAAATCATATAGTGGTGCTTCACAATTAAAAGAATTGATGGTGGTTTGGCTTGGTGATACAATTAAACATTGGAAAAATCCTATTAAACAAGATATTTATTCTATTAAGGGAGAAGTTAAATCTATGTTTAATATGCTCAATATATCCAATCTAAATTTTAAAATTAATAAAAATATTATTGATATTTTTGTTAATAAAGAAAAAGTTGGGGATATTAGATCTATTGATAAAAAAACAATAAATACTTATAACCTTTCAGGGAATATTTTTATTTGTTCTATTAAAGTTGATTTATTAAATAATTATTATAGTTGTGGTGATATTACTTATAATAAAATCTATTCTTATCCGTCTATAGAAAGAGATATATCGATTTTAATTAATAAAAAATATAGTAATGAACAAATCCAAGATTTAATTATTAATAGCGGTGGAAAATATTTAAATGATGTTGAGTTATTTGATCTATATGAAGGAGAAGAAATTTCTGATTCATCAAAGAGTTTAGCTTATTCATTAAAGTTTAGTTCAAACAATAGAACTTTAACTGATAAAGAAATTGATGTAGAAGTTAAAAATATATTGAGTAAGCTAAAGAATAAATTTAAAATAATCCAAAGATAAAATTGGAGAATTCATATGCAAAATAAGTTAAAAGTAGTAAAAGTAAACATTCTTGGACAAGACTATTTTATTAGATCTTCAGCTAATCAAACATATTTTCATAAAGTTGAAAATTATATAAATGAAAAAACTAGTGAATTAATTGAGAGTGGGTTAAATCCAGATACGGAACAATTGAAAATAGCTGTTTTAGCATGTATGAATATAACCGATGAATTATTTCTTTATAAAGAACAGAAAAAAGAAGTATTATCTAAAATAGAATCTAAGTCTAATGCTTTATTAGAATTTATTGATGAAAAATTAAAATAATTTAATGAGTTTAGATAAATTATTATTAGGAAAACCTGTAGCTGATAAGAAATATTTATTATTAGAAGATAAGATAAAATTTTTAAAAACTAAAGGTGTAATACCTAAACTAGCAGTTATATTAATTGGAAATAATTCAGCCTCAAAAATTTATGTAAAATCAAAAGAAAAAAAATTTAAAACGTTAAACTGTTATTCTGAAATCTTTCAATTAAATGAAAATATTAGCAAAGAAGAAGTATCTTCATTAATTAAAAAATTAAATAACGATTCATCAGTTCATGGTATATTATTACAATTGCCTTTACCTGCTCATCTTGATGCATATGATTTTTTATCTAAAATAAATCCAATGAAAGATGTTGATGGGTTCCATCCTGAAAATTTAGGTTTATTATTTCAGGGTAATCCAAGATTTGTGCCATGCACACCTCTTGGATGTATTGAAATTTTAAAATATTATAAAATTGATGTTGAATCAAAGCATGTCGTTGTAATAGGTCGAAGTAATATTGTCGGAAAGCCAATGATGTCTTTGCTCTCACAATCAGGTAATGCAACGGTTACTATTTGTCACTCCTATACTAAAGATTTAGCAAAGTATACTATGTCTGCTGACATTATTATTTGCGCTGTAGGAAAACCAAGATTAATTAATAGGGATATGATAAAAAGTGGTTCTATTATAATAGATGTAGGCATAAATAGGATCAATGATGATTCAAAGAAAGGTTATCATATTGTTGGGGATGTTGATTGTGATAGTGTCATAGATAAAACTCATTCTATAACACCTGTTCCTGGTGGTGTTGGTCCTATGACAATATCAATGCTTGTTAATAATACTGTACTTGCAGCAGAACTATCAATTAAATAATGTAGTTTATACTAACTGTAGGATTCTCTTTCGGGTATAAATATTCATTTTTACTTGTAACTTTAAAACCTACTTCATTAAAGCATTTTTTGTAAACATTATATTCTATTAAGTATTGATCTGTATAACCATGTGTTGCATCATAAGAACATGCAAGTGTTTTTCCAGAATTTAATTTTGTTATTTCAGAGTGTATAGTATGTAGCTCAATAATTATTAATCCATATTTATTAATATAAGGTTTCCATTTATATAGATGTTCTATAAAATTTGCTATTAAATCTTTTGAGTTAATTAATTTTCCTCTAAATGCAAAAGTTCCATTTGAATGTATATTATGTTTTAAAAAATATTTTGAAGGTTTTTCATAGATTCTATTATGATCTAAAAAAGTTCTACAATTTACCAAGTGATTTAATTTTAAGTTATGTTTTTCATATAAATTTTTATTTAATGAATCAGGATTTGATATATCTCCTTCTAAAACGATATGATTAATATCCTTTAAAGTATTTTTTGTAGCAATTCTAGCTTTTTCATTAATATCTGTACCCACAATATATAATGGTTTTTTATTAATATTATTTCCACGAATAGTATTATTTAATATTAAATCATATAGATGTTTAAGGAATGTACCATCGCCACAACCTATGTCAATTATTCCTTCAGGTTGTTTGTTTAATGGTTTATTAAAAATGTTAGTAATTATTGTATCTATTTTTTTGAAATAATTTTTATGTGCACCCCCGCTGCCCCAAACATTAAGCGCTCTATCAACATGTATTTCGGTGTTATCACTTTTCCTGTCCCATATATATTCTGGTGAAGATGTAAGTAATTTATTAATATTATTTAATGTATTTAAATATGATACTGTTACACCATAAGCAGATGCTTTATTAATAAAATATAATCCTTTTTCAGTTAATTTATTATTTTTAGTAATATCTAATGATTCTAATAGCAAATTAAATGAATTGGTTAATTTATCATTATTTGTGATAAACTCTACTTTGCTATTAATGATATTTATTTTATTTTCAAAAGTATATTTGGCTAGGATTGGTCCAAGCAATACTCCTTCTAAATAGATATTAAATTTATTTGATTCTGATTGGCCGTTAGTTGCAATTTTTATTAGAATTTTAATTGATTTTAAATAATCATCTATATCTTTACTTGTTAATTTTGATTTTAAATAAAAAGATAATAAATATAAAGTTGGCTCTAAGTAATCAGAGTTGTTAATTATTTGTTTAAGATTATTTGTTATTTTATATCTGCTATCTAAATAATATTTGTTTTCTTTAAATTCTAACAAATTACAGTTTCTTAAAGTTCTAAGGCTTATATTTAAATAGCCCACATTAAAATCATTGTTATTATTTATTTCATTTATAGAAAATGTAATTTTATTTAAAATAGATTTTAATAATCCTACCTTTTTTAATCCAATAATTGTAGGAATTAAAACGATTCCATCTAAATGTTTGAACAGTATTTCTTTGTAGTTAGTCATAATAATTAATCAATACTAAATTTATCTATAAAAATATTTAATCTATATAAGATATAAGTGATAAATTTATACATAATTTTATGACATTAGTACCAAAATATATAAAGAAATTATCACCCTATATCCCTGGGAAGAGAATTGAAGATATTGAATTAAACTCTGATTCAAAAAAAATCATTAAATTATCATCAAATGAAAATCCACTTGGTCCTTCAAAAAAAGCTATTAAAATTCTAGATAATTGTTTCGATGATTTGCATAGATATCCAGATTCATCTGGATTATTATTAAGAAATAAATTATCAAAAATATATGATGTTAAAATTGATAATGTTATTTTAGGAAGTGGTAGTGAAGGAATTATGTCTGCAATAATTAGAACTTTTTTAAATGATAATGATGAGATAATTGGATCTGAAAATTCTTTTATTGGATTTAGAGTCTTAGCAAATGCTTCAGGTAGAAAAATAAATTGGGTTAAAACAAATAATTTTCACTATGATTTAGATGAAATTTCTAATAAAATAAATTCCAAGACTAAAATTATTTATTTAGCTAATCCAGATAATCCTACAGGTACATATTTCAATAAAGTAAACTTTGAAAGATTTATTGACAAAGTTCCTGAAAGAGTCCTTGTTATATTGGATGAAGCATATTTTGAATATGCTAAACATATAAATGATTATCCAGATTCTATGTTATATAGGTTTGATAATGTGATTACACTGAGAACTTTTTCTAAAAGCTATGGACTAGCTGGTTTAAGAGTTGGTTATGGAATTGCTCATAGTTATCTAATATCAAATTTATTGAAAGTAAAACTTCCTTTTGAACCATCAAGTCCTGCGCAATTGGCAGCATTAGAGTCTTTAGATGATTCTGAACATTTAAAAAAATCTATTGAAATTAATTTATCTGGTATTAAGTATTTAACTAATAAATTTGATTTAATTGGAATAAAATATATTCCAACAGCTGCAAATTTTATAACGTTAGTATTCAATAGTGGGAGCAATGCAGATGTATTTGTTAAATTTATGTTGAAAAATGGAATTATACTTAGACATTTAAAAGGATTTGGTTTAAAAAATTGTGTTAGAATTACTGTAGGAACTATGAGTGAAATGAAATATTTTATCAAAATTTTAAGGACTTATGAGTTATAAAAAAATAGACCCAAAATTAAATAGCATAAAAGAAAACTATCATTTGTTGATTTCTGGAGTATCCCCAAGACCAATAGCTTTAGTTGGTTCAAAAGATAAAAAAAATAATTACAATTTAGCTCCTTTTTCTTTTTTTAATGCATTTGGTGCAAATCCTCCAATCGTTGGTTTTTCTCCTGCTTTAAGCGGTAGAACAGGTCTACCTAAGCATACATTATTAAATATTAAATCTACTAAAGAATTTACAGTGTCAGTGGTAACCTCTGAATTAGTTCATCAAACTAGTTTAGCCTCATGTGAATTTGATGAAAATATAGATGAATTTGAAAAATCTGGTTTAAATAAGAATCCATCTAAAGTTATATCAATCCCTGGTGTTAAGGAATCTCCATTTATTATGGAATGTAAATTAATTGATATAATAGAATTAGGATCAAAGCCAGGTAGTGGAAATTTAATTTTAGGTGAAGTTGTTTTTTTCCATATTGATAAAGGCTTATTTGATAATGATGGTAGCATTAATCCTTTTAAAATAGATCAGGTTGGAAGAAATGGTGGAAATTGGTATACTGAAGTTAAAAAATCTTTATTTAGTATTTCTAAGCCTAGAGGTCTTGGAGTCGGATTTGATGCTATCCCAAAAGAATTTTTAAATAGCGCTTTAACTGGAAATCAATTAGCGAAACTTGCTTCTGTTATTCAAGTTCCAAAATCTAGTAATATAAATATTCCTAATAATTTTCAAGATTTACTAAGTGATATATCTAAAATGTTGGATAAAGAACAAATTGAAAAAGCTTGGAAATTTATTTTAAAATGGAAGCAACTAAATGGCTGATATTCTATGGAGCCCAGATAAAAATAAGATAAAAAAATCTTATATGTCTGTTCTAAAAAAAAAGATTAATTATAGACATAATTTAGATTTAAAATCATATAATGATTTGTATGACTGGTCAGTAAGTAATATTGATTTATTCTGGGAGATATTATGGTATGATTTAGATATTATTTATTCTAAGAATTTTAAAAATGTAATTGATGATGAAAATAAAATGCCAGGAGCAAATTGGTTCTCCGGATCAAAATTAAATTTTTCTGAAAATCTATTAAGATATAAAGATAGTAATAAAATAGCATTGAAATTTTATAATGAGAAAGGCCATTATAAAGAATTGTCATATAAAAATTTATATGCTTTAGTTTCTAAAGTATCATATTCTTTTAAGGATATGGGATTAAAAGAAGGTGATCGAGTATGCGCTGTAATGCCAAATATAGTGGAGACTATAGTGTCAATGCTAGCGGCTGCTAGTATCGGAATAATTTGGTCTTCATGTTCGCCTGAATTTGGAACGCAGGGTATCTTAGATAGATTTAAACAAATAAATCCAAAATTATTAATATGTTCTAATGGGTATTATTTTAAAGGAAAAACTTATAATATAATCGATAAAATGTTATCAATATCTGAATCTATTTTATCGATTAATAATGTAGTCGTTGTTAATTATGTTGATGGCATTAAGGCTGATAAATCATTTATAGATTGGGATAGAATTATTGATAATAATTCTGATGAAGTAATTTTTAATCAATTACCATTTAATCATCCTTTATATATAATGTATTCTTCAGGAACAACTGGAAAACCTAAAAGTATTGTCCATTCTGCAGGTGGTACATTAATTCAGCATATGAAAGAATTGAAATATCATGTTGATTTAAGAGAAGAAGACAGTATTTTCTATTATACAACATGTGGTTGGATGATGTGGAATTGGTTAGTCAGTTCTTTATCTTTTGGTTCATGTATTGTATTATATGAAGGCAGCCCTTTTTATCCGAATGAAGATAGTTTACTAAAAACAATGGATAGTATTAACTTAACGATATTTGGCACTAGTGCAAAATATATATCATATTTACAAACCAATAATATAGTCCCAAAAGATATTGGGAGTTTTAAGAGTTTAAAATTGATACTTTCAACCGGTTCTCCTCTTGAAGACAGCTCTTTTGATTTTGTTTACAATTATTGGAAAGATAATGTCCAATTATCATCAATTTCTGGAGGGACTGATATTATCTCATGTTTTGCTTTGGGAAATCCTAATCTATCTGTATATAAAGGAGAATTGCAATGCTTAGGGCTTGGAATGAGTGTTAAGAGTTATGATAAAAAAGGTAATCATAATTTTTTACAAAAAGGTGAATTGATTTGTGATAAAGCATTTCCATCTATGCCCATATATTTTTGGGGAGATAAAGGTAATAAGAAATATCTTAATGCATATTTTAGCGATTTTAATAATAAATGGAAACATGGAGATTTTATTCTTATAAATTATAATTATGGTGTTAAAATATATGGTAGATCAGATTCTACTTTGAATCCTGGAGGAATCAGAATTGGTACTGCTGAAATTTATCAAGCGTTAAATAGTTTGAAATATATTAAAGACTCTTTAGTCGTAGGTCAGACTAAAGATAAAGATGAAAGAATTATTTTATTTGTAATATTAAATAATGATATTGATTTTGATTTTAATATAAAAGAAGAAATAAAAATGAAAATTAGAAAATACTGTTCTCCAAAACATGTTCCATCTATTATTTTGCCTGTTGAAGATATTCCGTATACAATGAATGGGAAAAAAGTTGAGGTCGCTGTTAAGAAAATTATAAATGGTTTTGAAGTTGATAATAAAGAATCTTTAGTTAATCCAGAATCTTTAGAATTATTTAGAAATATAGAAGAGCTTTATATATGAGCCCTTATTTGCAATTGATAAAAATGAATATTACTATTCTAGTAGTAATAACTTCATATCTAGGTTATTATCTTGGCCTTAGATATATGGATTTTATAATGGTAGAATATGAAAGTTGGATAATTTTTCTATATCTGATATCTGGTACTTTTATTAGTTCAAGTGGTGCTTGTATATTAAATCAATACTTTGAAGTAGAGTATGATAAGAAGATGAATAGGACAAAGCTTAGGCCATTACCTACAGGAACAATAAAATTGAAAAATGCATTAATTTTAGGTTTATTTTTGTCTTTTCTCGGACCTTTTATCCTATTAAAAATTAATTTTTTAACATCATTAATTTCTGTTTTAACAATTTTAATTTATATAATTGTATATACTCCATTAAAAAGGTATTCATCTTTTAATACTATAATTGGAGCAATTCCTGGGGCGTTACCACCATTGGGAGGATGGGTCGCTGCAACAAATGAAATAAATATACAAGGAATGTTGCTATTTGGCATATTATTTTGTTGGCAAATACCTCATTTTTATTCTTTAGCAATTATTTATAAAGAGGATTATAAATTGGGAGGATTTAAAATGCTTCCGGGAAATGCAAATAGTTCTAATATGGTAAATTTTCAGATCATCTTTTTTACTATGGCGCTTATATATTCTTCAATTGGAATTTACATATTGAATCTCACTTCATTTATATATGTTGTTGGGGCAGTGTTATTGGGCCTTATTTTTTTAATTTATTCATCAATTATAATTTTTGATTACTCAAGTCAAGCCGTTAAAAATATTTTTATTTTTTCAATTATTTATTTACCAAGTTTATTATTACTTATTTTAATTGATTCATTTTTTTAGATAATTATGAAAATTAATAATAAAATAATTACATGGTTAAATATTAGTATGATAGTTTTGTTATTAATGATTATCATTGGTGGAACTACTAGACTTACTGATTCTGGCTTATCAATGGTCTCTTGGAAGCCGATAACAGGAATTTTTCCTCCTATTGGATTAGAAGAATGGCAAAATTCTTTTAATGATTATAAATCATTCCCAGAATATAAAATAATAAATTATAATATTAGTTTAAGTGAATATAAATCTATTTATTATTGGGAGTATTTGCATCGATTATTAGGTCGTATTATAGGACTGTTATTTTTAATTCCTTTTTTATATTTTTTATATAAGGGTTTTTTAAATAAGCAATTGATAAAAAAGTTATTAATTGTTTTTTTTATGGGTGGATTTCAAGGTTTTTTAGGTTGGTATATGGTGAAAAGTGGACTCGTTGATATTCCACATGTTAGTCATTATAGATTAGCTATTCATTTATCTCTAGCTTTTTTCATATTATCATATATTTATAAATTGAAATTATCTTTATTAGTTACAAAGTTAAGCAAGGATTATAATTACAAGTACTACGATAGATTAATTTCGATTATTATTGGTATGTTATTTATTCAAATTGTATATGGAGCATTTAATGCTGGTTTGAAAACTGTAAATACTATAAACACATTTCCATTTTATAATGGTTCTATTTTACCCGTTTCTAATATTTCTTTAGATTCATTTTGGTTGTTTTTCTTTGAAAATCATTATGGCGTTCAAATTATTCATCGATTTTTAGGATTGATGATTATGGGGTTGATAATGTTTTTTTCTTACAAGTCAAATATGTCAAATAGTAGAATAAAGCTAGAAAGTCAATATCTAATTGTATTAATTTTGTTCCAGTGTATGGTAGGCATTTTAACTCTAATATCAGATGCTTCGTTTGTATTTGCTTTGCTGCATCAATTTTTAGCTATTTTAACTATCCTTTTTACAATTAAAATCAAGCATAAATTAAGGTATGAAAAATAATGGAATCTGGAAATAAAAAAATAAAAGGATTATATGCAATGATAATTTGTACTATTCTAACTTTAGCTTATTATATAATTGCTTTATACTATATTTAATGAAAAAGAAAAGTCCAAAGCATCCTAGGTTGTATTTAAGTGAAAAGTTTGTAGATTCTTCAGATAAAAAAACATTTAAGTATTTATCAAATGATTTTATTGATAATCAAAGATTAGAAAAGGAAGAAGTTGTCGATAAAAATGATTATTCTATTTTCGATAAAAATTGTCAAGAATATGATAAATTAAATAAATTTATTAAAATACAAAAAATTGTTTTAAAGAAGCATAAAAAGGATAGAAATTATGATGCTGAAAATATCGTTAAATCTAGTATTAATTTAATGGAAAATTTTAAAAAAGATTTTGATAGTTGGTTTAAAAAAAATAAAATTTAATTATGCAGTTTGATTGGCTTACAATAGATTGGTTGATGAAAAATCTTGATTGGATAGCAATTGTTTTGATAGGATCTATGTTGATTTTATTTTTATTTCCGGTTCTATTAGGTCATGATTTAAAAAGGAAAGCAGATAAAATGAAAGATAAGAATGATTAATTTAAATTTGATAGTCTTTTTGTTGTTTGTTTTTTTTATGATTTCAATGAGCAAAATAATGTCTTTATCAAGGGAAGTAAGAAAAATTGATAGAACTCTGCAGCATTTAATGAAAAAAAATAAAAAATGAATGATAGCTTAGATAATAAAGAAGATATTAACAATTCAAGTAGAGTTTATTCCTTGTTTTACTCATTTTTTTTAATTCCATTAATGATAACTATTTTTGGAGTTCTTTTTTTCTTTTTATTTGAAATTTTAACTTACGAAGAACAGGATCCCCAGCATCTTTTAAATAATATCAAATCAGGCTCTCTAACAAAAAGGTGGCAATCTGCTTATGAACTATCTAATTTAATGAAAGATCCAGATAAAATTCCTGTTAGTGATTTATTTACTAATCAAATGATTTCAATGTATGAAAAATCAATTTACGATGATAATCGTGTAAGGATATATTTAGCTTTAGCAATGGGACAAACAGCTAATCCTAAATTTGGTAGTTCTTTGATTAAAGGTCTTGATGATGAGAATTTAGAAAATAGAATTGCTGCAATAAAAGGACTGGGAATGGTAAAGTTTAGTACCTCAGTTGATAAATTAAATAACATATCTATTTCCGATAGTGATATCCAAGAGAGATTGGCAGCGGTTATATCATTAGGAGAAATAGGTGATAAAAGCTCAGAGGTTTATTTGCTTTCTTTATTAGAAGATGAAGAACCAAATATAAGATGGGATTCAGCTATAGCTCTTATTAAAATGGGTAATATAAGTGGTGTTTATATATTAGAAAAACTTTTAAAAAGAAATTATTATAAAAATTATTCGAATATAGATGAAAATGAAGTTAATAATTCTATGCTTACAGTATTAGCTTTAGTCTCTAAATATCCTGTCAATTCTTTTAAGGATGAGTTAGAATTTTTAGCAACAAAAGAAGAAAATATTAAAATAAGAGAATTTTCTATGAAAATTCTTAGTGAACATTATTAAATTAGTTATCTGGCATATATAATAATTTTAAATAAATGAATTTAACACAAGAAGAAAAAAATAAGTTAATAAGTGCTAAGGATGAATCAGATTGGTATAAGACCATTGAAGATATAAAGTCCACTAGAAATGGTTTATATCCAAATGATTTAGCAAGAGAAGTTTTGTCTATCTATCATAATAAATTCCCAGTAAATAAATACCCAGAATACGAAGATTCTAAGCAAACTATAATGAATAGAAAATCATTTCTTACAACTCTAAGTGTTGGTTGGGTTGCATTTGCTGCTGCAACAGGTGGGTTTTTCACAGTTCTGATTAGATTTCTATTTCCCAATGTATTGTTTGAGCCTCCTCAATCTTTTAAGATAGGGTTTCCTGAGGATTTTGAACCAGGTAAAGTTGATTTACGTTTTAAAAAGCAGTATAATGTATGGATTGTTAGAGATGATGAGAAAATCATTGCTTTATCTACTGTTTGTACTCATTTAGGATGCACCCCAAATTGGCAAGAAACTGAGAGAAAATTCAAGTGCCCATGTCATGGTAGTGGTTTTAGATCAAGTGGTATCAATTTTGAAGGTCCTGCACCAAGACCATTAGAACGATTTAAGATTGGTTTAGCTAATGATGGACAAATTATTGTAGATAAAACAAAAATGTTTAAATATGAAAAAGGTGAATGGAATAGATCAGAATCTTTTCTAAAGGTTTAATGGAGAATTATTATGTCTGATAAGAAAAAAACAATATTAGATTATTTGAATGAATCAATGGTTTGGAAATCTATTTTCAGATCGGGTGTTCCAAGGACAAGAAGACAGAGAATGTATGCTGTTTTAGGTAATGTTTTTTTACATCTACATCCAGCTAGATTACCAAGGCATGCTGTTAAAGTAGGTTATACATGGTGTATGGGAGGATTGTCTTTCTTTTTATTTGTTGTTTTGACAATTACTGGCATTTTATTGATGTTTTATTATAGGCCTACTGTGGAGTATGCATTTACTGATATTATTGATTTAGGTGAACAAGTTCCTTTAGGTATTATGAGAGAAATTCATAGATGGGGAGCTCATTCTATGGTTTTAACTACATGGTTGCATATGCTTAGAGTATTTATGACAGGTTCTTATAAACCTCCAAGAGAATTCAACTGGGCTGTAGGAGTTATATTAATGACTTTAACATTGCTCTTGAGTTTTACGGGGTATTTGCTTCCTTGGGATCAATTAGCTATATGGGCTGTTACTGTAGGATCTAATATGGCAAGGGCGACACCATTTTTAGGACATGAAGGTCCTGGGGCATCTTTATTAGCGATTGGTGATGTCAATTTGGTACATTCAGGCTCTGACGTAAGATTTGCCTTATTAGGTGGAAGATTTGTAGGTGAAGCTACATTACTAAGGTTTTATGTATTGCATTGTATTGCTGTTCCTTTCATAGCAATGATATTTATGGCAGTACATTTTTGGAGAATCAGAAAAGATGGAGGTATTTCAGGGCCTTTATAATGATTGACAATTTAAAAAATATTATAGATTATCTTTCTACACCAACTATTTCATTTACTATTTTAACAGTTATGTTTCCATTCCTATTTCCTCCAACAGATTGGTTTGATAAAATAAGTAGAAAATTTGGTATATGGAGAGTTTGGACAAATACTGGTGGTTTAATACTATTTGTTTTGACAACAGCTTTCTTTTATATGGGATTTAATGATGATAATTTTAGTATCATACTAAACAAGCCAGATAATTTTCCTATTATAATGATGATATATACGATGTTTTTTTTCACATGGTATGGAATGAAAAAATCGTATATTAATGATAGAAGAATTGATAGAGGTAAAAAACCAAATGAATATCATGATCCAGATGATAAAGTATTAGTTTGGCCAGATCTAGTATATATTGAATTTATTGCTTTATTGTTATTTACGGTTTTTTTAATAGTTTGGTCAATCCTAGTTGCAGCTCCATTAGAAGAACCGGCTAATCCATCTGTTACCCCTAATCCATCTAAAGCTCCATGGTATTTTTTAGGGTTGCAAGAAATGCTTGTTTATTATGATCCATGGTTAGCTGGTGTGCTTTTTCCAACATTCATAATATTAGGAATGTGCGCTATACCTTATATGGATATTAACCCTAAAGGTGATGGGTATTATTCATTTAAAGAAAGAAGGGTCGGTTATTCTATTTTTATGTACGGTTGGTTAGTCCTTTGGATATATTTAATAGTAATAGGTACTTTTTTCAGGGGTCCAAATTGGAATTTTTATGGTCCATTTGAATGGTGGGATCCTCATAAACTAGAAGTCCTAAATAATGTTAATTTATCTGAATACTTTTGGGTTATTATGTTAAATCAACCACTTCCATCGAATGTAATTTTAAGAGAATCTGTTGGTTTTCTAGTCACTATATTATATTTATTTGTATTGCCTGTATTCCTTGCTAAAACTTATTTAAAAAATATGCTAAAGGAATATGGACCGGTTCGATATGTATTTTTAATGCTAATGGGATTATCTATGCTTTCTCTTCCAATAAAAATGTATTTAAGGTGGTTTTTTAATCTTAAATATATTGTTGCAATCCCTGAATATTTCTTTAATATCTAATCATGAAGCATAATAATAACGACGAAAGATATTGGAATATAAATTTACTTAATAAGTGGTTCGCCGTTTCTAGTATACTTTTTTTAATATCTATTGGTTGGATGTTTTTACATGATAATGATGATGAATTTAAAGAGTATCAAAGAGAATTTAGAAAACTAGGTTCTCAGATTGCCCAAACTAAATTACTTGAAGAGCTAGATAAAGTAAAAGATGAAAGAGATATTTATCAAAAAGCTTATGATAATGAAAAAAATAAATATGATGCTTATTCAGATGATTTAGATTCGTTAAATAATTTATTAGTAGAAGCTAAAGGTGTGTTTTATAAATCAAATATGGATTATTTGTTTTTTAAAGCTGAGGCAGATGAAAAGAAATATTTGTATGAAGCCGAAATTGTTCATTCTCATCATAATGATGAGCATCATGAAAAAGATGGTTATCATAATGAGGATAAAAGTAAATCTTTTAAATATAAAGATCAATATGAATCATCTTTAATTATTTTAAATGAATTGAAATTGATTAAAGAAAAAGATGAAAAAGTAGTTAATGATATCGAAACTGTTATTAAAAATTTAAGATCTGATTTGAAAATTGAGGAAGATGAGTTAAACAAATATCTTAAGCAAGTTAATTTATTAGAAATGAAAATTCAGAAGCTTGATAGGTCAAAGATGTCAATTGCTAATCAAATTGGTGATATAGTTAGAGATCTGCCAATTATTGATTTTCTTGATCCTTATTATAAAGTGAATCAATTAGTAGTAAATGATGTTAAATATGATGTTAATTTTGCTTCTGTCCCGAGTGTTGATAGATGTACGAGTTGTCATTTAGGAATAGATAATCCTGATTTTGAAAATGCACCGCAACCATTTACAAGTCATCCAAGGCTTGACTTATATGTTTCTTCTTCTTCTTCACATACTATGGATCAATTCGGATGTACAAGTTGTCATGCTGGAAGAGCAAGAGGAACAACTTTTGTGTCTTCATCTCACACTCCTGGATCTAAAGAGCAAGAAGAGGAGTGGAAAGAAAAATATGAATGGGAGAAAATACATCATTGGCTTCAGCCTATGTTGCCTACTAAGTATACTCAAGCAAGTTGTTTTAATTGCCACCAAAGTCAACCCATTGTTGAAGGTGGAGATAAGTTAGCATTAGGTCTAGGACTTATAAGTACATCTGGGTGTAATAATTGTCACCATATTGAAACATATGAAAAAGAAAATAATGCAGGACCTCCTCTTACTAATTTAGATAAAAAGTTAAATAAAGAATGGGTAGCTAAATGGATTAAAGATCCACAAAGTTTTAGATATAATACATGGATGCCTCATTTCTTTGAGCAAGAAAATAATTCAAGTCCTGAAATGATTAAGAGGAATAATTCTGAAATATATGCAATAACAGAATATTTGTTTCCAAATGGTGAACATAAAATGAATAATTCTTCAAAATATATTGGTAATTATGAATCAGGAGAAAAATTATTTAATGCAGTTGGGTGCATGGCGTGTCACCAGGTTAAAGAAGAAAAAAGTGAGTTAATTGCTGAAGAATTACCGTATGAATTATATAAATCTAAATTTGGTTATGAAAATGAAGAAATGACTAGATATGAACTCCTTAAGAATCAAGGTCCTAATTTGATAGGAATAGGTTCAAAGTCAGATGCTGAATGGATTTACAATTGGATTAAAAATCCTTCTGAATATTATCCTGATACAAGGATGCCAGATTTAAGATTGTCTCATGAGGAAGCATCTGATATTACAGCTTATTTACTAACACTTAAAAATGAAGAGTTTTCAAAGTTGCCTAACTCTTATTATGATGAAGAAGAAATGAATAATATTGCAAGAGGGTGGCTTGTGAAAGGTTTTGCTGAGCAGGAAGCTAATGAAAAATTAGATAATATGTCTCCAGAAGAAGTTATTCATTATGTAGGTACGAAAAGTATAAATTTTTATGGTTGTTATACTTGTCATGATATCAATGGGTTTGAAGATGCAAAACCTATAGGTGCAGAGTTAACTCATGAAGGTACAAAACCTGTAAATACTTTAGACTTTGGTCATATTCATTCTATAGGACACAATAATTATTCTTGGTTTGAACAAAAATTAGCTAATCCTAGAATTTTTGATAGAGATAAAATAGTTGCTCCAGAAGATAAATCTAGAATGCCTAATTTTTATTTTAAACCAGAAGAAATTGAAGCAATCACTACTGCAATTTTAGGATTTAATAGCAATAAGTTTTCTTCAAATATGATTGTTGAAAACCTTGTTGATGATAAGAATGTATTTAAAGGATATTCATTAATACAATCGTATAATTGTCAAGGTTGTCATATTATAGATGATTTTGGAGGACAAATAGCTGATGTAATAGGCTCTTCGGAATATGCTCCTCCTAATTTAAATACTCAAGGTTTAAAAACTCAACCTGATTGGTTGTTTTCATTCTTTAAAAAACCTATAACAATAAGACCTAATTTACAAGTAAGAATGCCATCATTTACAATGTTCTCTGATGATGATTGGAATTCTGTTATTAAAGCATTCCAGCATATGGATAATCATAGTTTATCATTTGAAGGAACTCATTTAGTTGATTCAAAAACAACTGAATTTAAAGCTGGAGAAAAGCTGCATGAATTTGGTGCTTGTAATAATTGTCATTTTTATGGAGAAGTAAAACCTATTCAAGGTGCAGCAACATGGGCACCTAATTTAGCTTTGACTAAAGAGAGATTGCGTCCAGAATGGGTTGTTGAGTGGTTAAGAGATCCACAGAAAATTATGCCTGGTACTAAAATGCCTGCTCCTTATCTTCCTACTTCTGATATTTTATCTGTTGATGGTGCTGAGGAAACATGGGGAAAGGATTTAGTTGATTTAAATGGTGATACTGATTTGATGCTTAAGGGATTAACTGATTATCTTTATAATATTGAAGGTAAAATTGATATTTCTGATTATGTTAGAGAGTACTTTAAGACTAATGGTTACGATTTTAATTCTGGAGACGATGAAGATGATGAAGATGATTGGGATGAGGACTGGTAAAAAGTTCTTTTAATAATATATTTTTAATAAGTTCTCAATATCTTTTTTTGCCTCACTAGGTTTCCAATCAATACCATCATATGTTTTTATTAATTTCAAATTTTTATCAATTAAAATACTTCTCATTGTGTGTCCAATATTATTTTCTTCTACACCCCAGTATGCTACCCCAGATTGCTGACTTATAGAAAAAATATCATTTAAATGATTGTAACTTGATAAAAAGTGTAAGTTTTCTTTTTCAATTTCACCATACATGCTTTTTAATACATCTGGAGTATCATATAAATAATCAAAGCTAATTAGTAGAAATGTTATGTTTTCATTTTTAAAATGATTGGCAAGGTATTGATTTTTAACAATACCAGCAGGGCACATATTAGGCATAGGACATTTGCTGAAAATAAATGATATAAGCATAAAATCAGAATTAAAATCAGATAGTGATATATTATTACTATTTGTATTTGAGAAACTAACATTATCAATGTATTCACCAGGTTCTTTAAGACTGTATTTCGAATCTTCATCATCATCCCAAAAATCTTTTTGACTATTTAATGCTGAAACTCCAAGCTTGTTATAGTTTATAGTATAGCTATCTTTATTTTTTATAATTAAGTCAAATGAAACGCTATCATTGATAGTGAATTGATTAATATCAACGGTATTATGAAGATTGAAAAACATAACCATTTTAACCATGAAACCTGGAATTTCTTCATGATCTATAAGAAGTTTATTATCATGTTTATTTATTTCCTTGATAACGCCAATTACCTTATATGTTTTTGGAGTATCGCAAGAAAATAGCGATAATGTAGCTATAATTAATAAAATTATTCTTTTATTCATTAAAATAATTTAAAAAAAACTTTAAATAAACATATAAAAGATTTTAATTTATTGATAATGAATCTCAATAAAATTTTTAAAAGTAAAATTAAAGGAATAATAAAATGAAAATCGGTATTTTTTGGGGAAGTTCAACAGATAATACAACAACAGCTACTGAATTTATGAAAGAATATTTAGAAATGAATGATCATGAAGTAGAAGTTCATAATATTGCGGATGCTGATGTTGAAAAAATTTTAGAATATGATAATATTATTATCGGATGTCCAACGTGGCATATTGGAGAATTGCAAGAAGATTGGGATTCAGTATTTCTAGATTATGAAAAACTTGATTTCTCTGGTAAAACAGCTGCTTTTTTTGGTTGTGGAGATCAGATTGGTTACCCAGCAAATTTTTTAGATGCAATTGGTATGTTAGCTGAGCCATTTATGAAAAAAGGTGGAAAGTTAATTGGTAGAATTCCAAGAGACAATTATCAATTTGAAGGTTCAAGAGCTCTTGATAAAGATGATAAATTAATGGGCTTAGGACTTGATTATGATAATGATGACGAACAAACCTGTGAAGATTATATGATAGAATGGTTAGAAGATATTATTGAAGAATTTCCAGGATAAGTCTTAATTCATATATTTATATAAAAAAAAAGGCTGTTAAAACAGCCTTTTTTTTTCTAAAAGAATTAAATAATTATTTTTTTGTTGGTTTCACAAAAGTAAAGTTTTGTGTAGTTTCAACAGAATCTTCAATTGTTATAGATTCAACTATTGATCGTTTCATTTTAAATTTTTCCTGCCAAGCTACTACTTCATATGTTCCTGGTGGAATGTTTTCTATTTTGAAATTTCCTTTATCATCTGTTACAGCAAAATAAGGGTGATCTTGGACAAGAACCCATGATTTCATCCATGGATGAACATCACATTTTATGTAAAAAGGTTCTTCTACCTCGCCAAAAGATGTTTCCTTTTCTTTTACAACCTTAGGCATAGCAAAGTTAAATTGTTCATTTACTTTAGCCATAGAATGAATATTATGTAATGTAGCATCACTATTTTTAATTAGAACTGGTTGATTTTTCATCACAGCCATAACATGAGGAGTATATACACACCCTTTTTGATCTAAAACAGCTGTTTCAGTTAATGTTGGGCCATCATATTTAACATCTTTTAACCAAACAATTACATTTTTAAGGTTCATTTTCTCATCAACGATAAAGCTTTCTGATAAAACTTTTTCATCATGAGAAGCACCACAAACTGGATCTGCATCCATTTTTAATGGTTTTTTACCTGGAACTGAGCCTTGATATTTTACATTTCCTACTAAACTACCATGCTTATGTGTATCGCTAGTTCCACAACCATCACAGTGAGCAGATAAACTAGATATTGAAAACATAACTGAAATAATAAATATTAATTGTCTTTTCATTTTAATCCTATTCTCCATTTAATTGATATGTAAATTTAAATCATAAGGTAAATTTACTGCAAGAATTCTTTATATAATTACATATTGAAACAATTATATGATTTATATTAATTATATAAATTTTTATATTAGATATAATACATAAGCTAGGAGGAGTTGTCTTGATATTATATATATTATTATTTTCAGTTTTATTTGCAAGTAGCGATTTTATAATTGATGATATAGCGAATGATGGATATAAAGTAAAGTTTCTATTAAATGATGATATAGAATTTAGTAAAAAAGATTCATTTACATCAATAAAGTCATCAAAAGGTTATACTGATATATTAGGTATGCCTAAACTCCCTATATATTCTACAATGATTATGATTGACCCAACTAAAAAGTATGAAGTTGATTTTGTTGTTGAAAAATCGCAGATTATTAATAATATTAAAGTAACTCCTACTCAAAATATTCAAAAAGGATTAGAAAATACTTCTGTTGAAATTATTAATAATGATTTCTATGATTCTTTTAATTCATATCCTTATGTGAATGTTTCTATATCAGAGCCAATGGTAATGAGAGATATAGTAGTTTGTAATATAAATGTTGTGCCATTTAAATATTCACCTAAACAAGAAATGTTGGAAATTTATGAATCTATATCTATTAATATTAGAGAAGTTGGGCAAACAGAAGATATTAGGTTTAGAGAATTGCCAAAATCAAAAGTATTTGAAAAGATTTATAAAAATAAAATATTAAATTATGAGTCTTTATATAGAGATAACAGTTATCAAGATCCAGCAATATTATATATTTGTTCAGGTGATATTGAAGATAATTCTATTTTTCAACAATTAGTTGAATGGAGAAGGCAAAGAGGGTATGTAGTATATACTGCTTCAATATCAGATGTTGGGAGTTCATCTTCAGCTATTAAAAATTATATTCAAAATGCTTATAATAACTTTGATATTGTGCCTGAATATGTTGCATTAGTAGGAGATGTTGGAGGTTCATATAGTATTCCAACTTATTATGAGGATTTTGGTCATGATTCATATGGTAATGAGTGTGAAGGAGATCACCCTTATTCTCAATTAGATGGTTCCGATTTGCTACCAGAAGTTTTAATTGGAAGGATGTCTGTTAGAACTGTAAGTGAATTGAGTACAGCTGTTTATAAAATTTTAAATTATGAAAAAGCTACATATTTAGGTAGTTTAGATAATTATTATACTAAGGCTGCTATGTTTGGTGATCCTTCTAGCTCAGGTAATTCTTGTGCAATTACAAAAGAAGCAGTTGCTAATTTGCTAGAAAATCACGGATTTGATGACGTGTATTTAAAAACATCAGGTGGAAGTTGGTCCTCCTCAATGAGAGACGAATTGTCTGAAGGGTCTTTATTTTTCAATTATAGAGGTTATTTAGGCATGAGTGGATTTGAAACAAGTGATGTTGATAATGCAAGTAATGGTTATAAGTTACCTTTTGCAACTGTTCTTACATGTGGAACGGGGTCGTTTTCTGAAGATAACACATGTATGTCTGAAAAATTTTTTAGAGCGGGAACTGTTTCTAATCCAAAAGGTGGTGTAGCAGCAATTGGGACAGCTACATGGAATACTCATACCTTATTTAATAATATAGTCGATATGGGTCTTTATCAGGGTTTGCTAGCTGACAAAGTTGAAACAGCGGGAGCATGTTTAGCAAGTGGTAAATTATCTTTATATAATACTTATCCAACAAACCCTTATCAATGGATAAGCTCTTTTACACATTGGAATAATTTAATTGGGGATCCTGCAACACATTTATGGACAACAACCCCTGATTTGTTAGTTGTTAATCATGAAAATGAAATATCCTATGGAACTAATTATTTTAATCTTTTAGTTGAAGATTCTTTTGGAAATGCTATAGAGGATGCTCTTGTTACATTACTCATTAGATTTGGAGATTCTCCAGTTAATTTATATACAAATAGTAATGGAGAAGTTAACTTTGATTTAGAATCATTTAGCAGTGGGCTTGTAAGTGTTACGGTTACAAAAAATAATTATAAACCTTATACTGGATCAGTGAATATTGTAAATTCTAACATTTCTATAAATATTGATTCTAATCAAAGTTTGATAATAAATGATGGTAATGATGGGATTCCAACTGCTGGAGAAACATTTGGTTTATCAGTACCAATCTATAACTATGGTAGTCAAATTGCTCAAGGAGTTACAGCAGTATTAACATCTTCTTCTAATTCTATTAATATAAATAATAGTCAAGTATCATTAGGTAGTATAAGTCAAAATCAAAGTTTGTATTCGCCCGATTTTAGTATTTCTATACTTCCATCAGCTGTTCAATCAGAAGATTTAGAATTATATATAAATTTTGAAGATAATCAAAATAATCAATGGTCATCTAAAGTTAATTTAGATATTAGAGGTAGTTATTTATTACCTATTCAAGAAGTTATAATTCAACCAGGTCAAACAAGTAGCATTAATATAACTCTAGCTAATCAGGGTTTACTATCTGGTAATAATGTTGTTGCAGAACTAATTTATTTAGGAAGTTTATTAACAGTTAATGATAGTTTTGGTTCATGGGGGAATATTGATCCTGGAGAAGAATCAAATTCAATAAATAGTTTTAATGTAACTTCAAGCAGCGATATTGTAAATGGTAGCCAATTAATTGCATCTTTACTGATTGAAGATTCAAATGGGTATAGTAAAATTGAAAATATTACTTTTAGATTAGGGACAGTTTCAGTTGATGATCCCTTGGGTCCTGATAATTATGGATATTATATTTATGATTCTAATGATTTAGACTATAATTTATATCCTGAATATGATTGGATTGAAATTAATCCAAGTAGTGGTGGTTCTGGTATAAATCTTAATTTGTCAAATAGTGGAAATGGTAATTGGAGTGGTAATGGTCCGCTTGAAATAGTCAATTTACCATTTTCATTTACTTTTTATGGAATTGATTATAATCAAATTACTGTTTGTACAAATGGGTGGATAGGTTTTGGTGATATGTATTCAGAGTCATTTAGGAATTACCCTATTCCTGGTGCTGGTGGACCATCGCCAATGATAGCCGCTTTTTGGGATGATTTAGAAACGGGTAATAGTGGTGATGTTTATTATTATAGTAATAATAGTTATGCTATAATACAGTGGGATAATATGAGAACGCATGATTCAAATTCATTAGAAACATTCCAAGTAATATTAAATAATGATTCTAATCAGCCTTATGGTGATAATTCAATTAAAATACAATATGAAGAATTTAATAATACATCAGCTGGAGATTTTAATAATTATCCTCCAGAACATGGAAGTTATGCAACGATTGGTATAGAAAATCATTTGTCTGATGATGGTTTGCAATATACTTATTATAATAATTACCCAGCTGCTGCAATGACTTTGTCTGATAATACAGCTTTATTTATCACTACTCAGCTGCCTATTACTTTACCTGCTCCACAATTATATTCATCTTATGGTAGTTTAGATTTTAGTATTCAGCCTGATTCAGAGGATTTTATAGAGGTAGAATTATCAAATATAGGAGAAGATGGTTCTGTCTTGACTTATGATATATCTCAATCATACCCTGATTTAGAATCTCCTTTTTCTTCTACGGGAGATGGTCCTGATTCTTATGGTTATTTCTGGAGTGACTCAAATATAGATAATGATATTAATTATGAATGGGAGGATATATCTTCTAATAATAATCAAGTTAGTTTTTCAGGTAATGACGCAAGTACAGATTTGATTAATATAGAATTTGATTTTCCTTTTTATGGAGAAGTTTATTCTAGTTTTAGAATTAATGCAAATGGATGGATTGGTTTTGGAGATGATAATGCAGAATGGTATAATGGTAATCTTCCATCTAGTGAATATCCAAAGCCTGCAATTTTTGGTTTTTGGGATGATTTAAACCCTGTTAATGATAATTGTAACGCAACATGTCAAGGAAGTGTTTATTATCATAGTAATGAAAATCGACTAGTCGTTTGGTTTGATAATGTTGCACATTGGGCTTCTGATGGTTTTGAAAATACTTCTTATAATTTCCAAATTATTATTTATTCAGATGGTTCAATTGATATTAATCATAATAATATTACAGGAAATTATTCTGCTACAGTAGGAATTCAAAATCAAACAGGTTCAATTGGCATTCAAGTTGATCAATATGATGGTAGTTATTTTAATGATAATGTTTCATATAAGTTTAAAAAACCATTTACATCTAATTGGTTATCATTAGAAATGGTAGGAGATGACGCACTATTTGGAGAAATATTAAATGATGATGAGGTGTTATTTGAAGCTCATATAGATTCTGAAAATATGCCTTTAGGAAATTATAATGCTAATATTGTAATCCTAAGTAATGCAGGTGATATGAATATACCTGTACTATTGGAAGTTTCTAATACAGCAGGCCTTTTAGGTGATTTGAACAATGATTCTATTTTAAATGTATTAGATATTGTTGTATTAGTATCTATTATAGTAAGTCAATCTGATTATATCTATAATGGTGATTTAAATCAAGATTATGTTATTGATGTTTTGGATATAGTTCTTCTTGTAAGTCAAGTTTTGGGTACTTAGTAAATATTATTAAAAATTCAATTTATATAATTATTTAATTATAATGTAAATTATACATATGTTTATTTTTTATATTTTAATGGCCTTGTCTTTTTTTACCATTTTTATAAATGGATTTCAATGGATTTTTCGATTTGATATATATAATGCAAATTATATATCTTTTTCCTTTATATCAACAATATTGTATATGTTTACTCAGTCTGCTATAATGTTTTATTTTATAGGAGCTGGTAAAAAAATTAAAGAAATAATATTAGAAAATGATCTTGATAAAAAAATTTATCAGAAGGTTATAGATATTAAAAATAAATTATTCCCTGCCTTAACATTAAATATTTTAATTGTTGGAACAGCTTTTGTTTTAGGTGGTGGTGTTCAGACAAAAGCTTTAAGCAAATACTGGCACTATTTTATGTTTTATTTAGGCCTTATTCATTACGTTAAAGTTATATTGCTTCAGCATAGATCTTTATTAGAAAACGCAGATATATTATCAGATATTGGTTTAGCATTAGATAAATTAGAAAACAATAAAGGAGTTTGAAATTTATTATTTAGCTAAAAGCTTAGAATTAATAGGTATGTTTATTTTGGGTGTAAGTTTTGTTATTAACTTTCCAGATTTGATAAATTGGAATTTTTTTATTGTTGGTATTGCTTTTTTTTCTATGGGCTTTATGATAGAAAAGTTTATTTTAAAATGATAATTAAATTTTATTAAATTAAGGATATAATTAAAACTATTATTTAATGAGAGTAGACCATTTAAAATCAGTTCCAGAATTACCAGCCTCAGTAAAGGGTAAGAAAACTCGACCTAAAAAAACAGCTTGGGTCGATGAAGATAATTGTACAGGATGTCAGGCTTGTGTTCCTTTTTGTCCCGTGGATTGTATTGAGCCAGTTGCTTTAGAAAAACATGTTTTTCCTCCAATTCCACCGGTTCAAATAAGATTTAATGAGTGTATAGGATGTCAAATATGTGCAAAAGTTTGCACAAAATTAACCTGGGATGCTATAAGAATGGTAGATACTGATAATTTAGAAGAACGATTAGATATAATAATTGATTAATTAGGAGATATTTTGACAGATTCACATCATGAAGAAAGTTTTTGGAGAAAATATATATTTTCGATAGACCATAAAGTCATAGGAATTCAATATGGAATAATGTCTTTATTATTTTTATTATTAGGTTTTGGTTTGATGCTAGTTATGAGATGGCAGCTAGCTTATCCTGATCAACCTCTGCCTTTATTAGGTTGGAGACTATCACCTGATATGTACAATTCTTTTGGAGCAATGCATGGAACAATTATGATATTTTTAGGAGTTGTTCCAGTAATTACAGGAGCCTTTGGTAACTATTTAGTTCCATTGCAAGTTGGTGCATGTGATATGGCTTTCCCTAAACTTAACATGGCTAGCTTTTGGTGCTATTTTGTCGGAGGAATTGTAATGCTTAGTGGTTTTCTTTTGCCAGGTGGAGCAGCAAGTTCTGGGTGGACATCATACCCTCCTTTATCAGTAGTAGCTACAACTGGTCAAACTGTTTGGCTTATAGGAATGGTATTTTTAATTACTTCATCTTTGTTAGGTTCATCAAATATTATTGTTACAATAGTTCAGCTTAGAGCTCCTGGTCTAACTTGGATGAGATTGCCATTTTTCATATGGGCTCAATTTGTAACTGCTTTTTTGCTTTTGCTAGCTTTTCCTCCTCTTGAAGCAGCTGCGATTTTTCAGTTAATGGATCGTCTTGCTGGGACTAGTTTTTTTATGCCTTCAGGGTTGATTGTTGGTGGTGCTGCAACAGATTGGGCTGGTGGAGGTAGTCCTCTATTATGGCAGCATTTGTTTTGGTTTTTAGCTCATCCTGAAGTTTATGTATTAATATTACCAGCGCTTGGTACTGTAGGAGAGATTATTTCAAATAATACTAGAAGACCATTATGGGGTTATAAATCTCTTGTTTATTCTGTAATATTTTTAGGTTTTATGTCTTTTATTGTTTGGGCTCATCATATGTTTTTAACAGGTATGGGGCAAACTATGAGCATGTTTTTTTCTGTAACAACTATGATTATATCAGTTCCCTCTGTTGTAATCTTATCATGTTTGTTTATATCTCTATGGGGAGGTTCTATAAGATTTAATACACCTATGTTATTTGCTCTTAGTTTTTTACCTATGTTTGGTTTAGGTGGCTTAACAGGTTTGCCATTGGGATTACCTTTGTCTGATATACATTTGCATGATACTTATTATGTGATTAGTCATTTTCATTATGTTGTTGCTCCAGGTACAATTTTTGCAATTTTTGCTGGAATATATTACTGGTTTCCAAAAGTTACAGGTAAAAAATTAAATGAAATTTTAGGTAAAATTCATTTTTTATTTTCATTTATTTTCATGAATGGTATTTTCTTTCCTATGTTAATCCAAGGTCTTGCAGGTGTTTCTAGAAGATTAGCAGATGGGGGGCAATCATATGCACATGCTCAACATGTTATTCACTATAATGAATTTATGTCAATGTCAGCATGGCTTTTGGGTCTAGCTCAGCTTCCTTTTATTTTAAATATTATTCTAACTCTTATTAAAAAGAAAGATAAAGTTGCAGATCCTAATCCTTGGAATTCAACGACATTAGAATGGGCTTGTCCATCACCTCCGATTGGTCATGGAAATTTTGAAAAAGAACCTACTGTATATAGGGGGCCATATGAATATAGTGTTCCAGATCACAAGACTGATTTTAGTCCACAATCTGAAAAATTAGGAGATAAATAAATGAAAATACCTTATAATGAAGATTTAAGACCTGATACAGGCTTGTATAATGCTAAGCTAGGTATATGGCTATTTTTAGCTTCTGAAATAATGCTGTTTGGTGGTCTTTTTTCTGCCTATATAATGCTTAGACTTTCAGATCCAAATTGGGCTAGTTATGGTCAGGATGCTTTAAATGTTCCTCTTGCGACATTAAATACTGCTGTTTTAATTACTTCAAGTATTACAATGGTAATGTCTTGGGTATCCTTAAAATTAAATGATTTGAAAAAATATAAGTTTTATATGGGATTAACACTTTTATGTTCTTTTGGTTTTTTAATTATAAAATATATTGAATATACTTCAAAGTTTGATCATGGATTATTCCCATCAACTAATAATTTTTTAGCAGTTTATTTTGTTTTAACTGGTTTGCATATGCTTCATGTTATAGGTGGAATATTAGTTAATGGTTATTTCTTTGGACCTGGAGTTAAAATGTGGGATTCAGAACCTGAAAGATTTACAAATAGGATTGAAGTTGCAGGATTATATTGGCATTTTGTTGACCTAGTATGGATATTCTTATTTCCAGCACTATATTTATTATAATAGGGAGATATTTATGAGTAATGATATGAATCATCATATAAAAGTTTATAGGAATGTTTTTATTGGTTTGCTAGTTCTTACTGGTTTTACTGTAGGTGCATCTTACATTCATTTTAATGCAATATGGGCAGGAGTAGCTCTTGGTTTAGCTATTGCTTTTGCTAAAGGCTATTTAGTTGCAGCAAATTTCATGCATTTAAATGATGAAAGACGCTTTATTTACTTTACTCTAGTTATGACGGTTGTTTTTTTCTTAGTATTATTTTTTATGCCTACTTTATGGCATAATGATTTAATGAAATCCCCGAAACATATACCTATTCAAAATGGTGAGGTGTATAAAGAGGTTGAACATCATACAAATCATCATGGAGGTCATCATTAATGTCTCTTAAATCTTTCCATATAGTATTTATTTTGATATGCTCATTGTTTATGATTTATTTTTCATACTGGGCAATCATTAGTTGGTTTAATTATAAAGATCTATCATATTTATTTTATGGTTTTTTATCAATAGTATCATTTTTTTTATTAATTGTATATTCTAATAAATTTAAGAATAAGTATAGGGAACTAGTATCTTGAGAGCAAAATATTTATACATTGTCTTAGCTATACTTATTCCTAATTTTTTAAATGCTTGTGCTGTTTGCTATGGTGCCCCTGATGACCCTATTACTCAAAGTTTGAATAAAGCAATTTTATTCATGTTATTCGTAATAGTATTTGTTTTATCATGTATCATTTATAGTATTTTTACATTAATTAAAAGAAGTAATAATATTCAAATATAGGAGATTAAATGACTGAATTCTTACAAAGTTATATGCCGACTTTGGCCTCTGAGATGGGACATCTTGGTGATAACTTAAGTGGTCTAGTTCATTGGCTAATGCTTGTTTTGTTTGTTGGCTGGGGATCATTTTTTATATATACTTTAATTCGTTTCAGAAGTTCTAATAATCCTAAAGCTAATTACTATGGAATAACTACGCATTATTCAACCTATGTTGAAGTAGGTGTAGTCGTTTTTGAAGCTCTACTGCTAATTAGTTTTGCAATTCCAGGATACGCTAACGTTAAATATGATAAAGCTTTAACAGATACTGAGATTGAAGTAAGAGTTGTTGCTCAACAGTTTGCTTGGAATATTCATTATCCAGGAGCTGATGGCAAATTTGGTTCTACAAAAATTAGTTTAGTTGATGAAGAAACTAATCCAATAGGATTAGATAGAGACGGCTATGGAGCTGATGATATAACAACAATAAATCAATTACATCTTCCTGTAAATAAACTTATAAAATTATATATTTCATCTAAAGATGTTATTCATGGATTTGCTCTTCCAGAAATGCGCCTTAAACAAGATGCAATCCCGGGAATGCAAGTGCCTATATATTTCACTCCAACCTTAACTACAAAAGAATTTCTAAGTAAGCTTGAAGGAACAGCTCGTGAAGGCATGGGTTATGAGATCGCTTGCGCTCAATTATGTGGCAATTCTCATTATAGAATGAAAGGTTATATGACTATTCATACTGAAGAAGAGTATAAAGAATGGCTGGTTGAGGAAGCTGAATATTTAGAATCAGAAGGTGAGGACGATTGGGATGATGATTGGTAAAATTAAAAGGCCCCTTGAGGGCCTTTTTTATTAATTTTAAATTATATGTCATTAATAACAGATAAATGGATAGGAACAGAATATTTTAAAATATATGATTTTAATCATATAGAGTGTTATGTTGGTAATGCTAAGCAATCCCTTTATTATTATTGTCTTGTTATGGGTTTCAAAGTTGTTGCTTATAAAGGTCCTGAAACAGGGAATAAAGATTTTTCATCTTACGTTTTAAAAAATAATCGAATAATTCTAATATTAACTTCACCTGTAAATTCTTCTCATGAATCTAATCAATGGATAAATAAACATGGTGATGGTATATATGATATCTCGTTTTTAGTTGATGATGCCAATGAAGCATATGAATCTTGCCTTTCAAGAGGGGCAAATTCTGCTTATCCACCTAGATATAATGATGATAGCTCATATTGTTCTGCTGGAATAAAAACTTATGGGGACGTTATACATTCTTTTGTTAGTAAGAAAAAATATAAAGGAGTCTGGGCTCCAGGTTTTGTAGAAATGAATGAACCAAATTTAAAAGTGAGAGATACTGGTTTAGTAAGGATAGACCATATTGTTGGAAATGTTGAAGAAAACAAAATGGATTATTGGAAAGAATATTATGAAAATATTTTTGGATTTACGAATTTTATTGTGTTTGATGATTCAGATATATCAACAAGATATTCTTCTTTAAAAAGTCGAGTTATGAGATCTAAAAATTGGAAAGTAAGATTACCAATTAATGAACCTGCTAATGGTCTTAAAAAATCTCAAATTCAAGAATATTTAGACTTTAATAATGGTCCTGGTGTTCAGCATGTTGCATTTTTAACAACAGATATTTCTGGTACAATAAATACTTTAAGAAAAAATGGTATGGATTTTTTGAAGGTTCCAAATACATATTATGATGAGCTCCAAAATCGAGTGGGAAATATTGATGAAGATATAAAAAAAATAAAAGAATTAAATATTTTAGTAGATAGAGATGATGAAGGTTATTTATTACAATTGTTTTCAAAGCCTGTTCAAGATAGGCCTACTTTATTTTATGAGTTCATACAAAGAAAAGGTTCAAGAGGATTTGGTCAAGGAAATTTTCAAGCGTTATTTGAAGCGATTGAAAGAGAGCAAGAAAAAAGAGGTAATTTATAATGCCATTTTATAATTCTAAAGGTATCATACCACCTAAAAGACATACTGTTTTTAAGAAGAATAAAAAACTTTTGTTTGAACAGCATATTAGTAGGGAAGGGTTCTCCGGAATTTATTCAAATCTTTATCATTTATCTATGCCAACAAAATTATCAAAAGTTGGTGATTTTAAAAGTTTAAAAATTTCAAAAGTATCTTATAAACACAAAGCTAGACATTTAATGTCATATAAAATTAAAAAAAATGATGATGCTATTAAATCAAGAGTACCTTTAATGTTTAATAATGATATAATTATTAGTGTTTGTCATATTAATAAAAATATGGATTATTTTTACAGAAGTGGTCACTTTGATGAGCTTTTCTATGTTCAGTATGGATCTGGTCTCATTTCAACTAATTTTGGAGATTTAAAATATAGTAGTGGTGATTATGTTATTATTCCTAAAGGGGTTATTTATAATATAAAATATACAAAAAAAACAAAGATGCTAATTGTTGAATCTAACTCTTCAATTAACTCTCCTAAAAAATATCGAAATAACTATGGCCAACTATTGGAGTCTTCTCCTTATTGTGAAAGAGATTTATGTACACCTAACTTAAATAAACCAATTGATAAAAAGGGAGACTTCTTAGTTAAAGTTAGATTAGAAGGTGGAATTCAAGATTATACATATAATCATCATCCTTTTGATGTTGTTGGATGGGATGGGTTTTATTATCCATGGACTTTTAATATAAATAATTTTGAACCAATAGTAGGAAGTATACATCAACCTCCTTCTGTGCATCAAACATTTGAGGGGCATAATTTTGTTGTTTGCTCTTTTGTATCAAGATTATTTGATTTCCATAAAGATGCAATTCCATCTCCATATCCTCATTCAAACGTAGACTCTGATGAGTTTATTTTTTATAGCGAAGGTGAATTTATGAGTAGAAGTGGTATTAAAGAAGAATCTATAACATATCATCCTATGGGAATCCCACATGGCCCACAGCCAGGTAAGTATGAAAATTCTATTGGTAAAAAGAAAACAGAAGAACTAGCTGTTATGATAGATACCTTTAATCCTTTATATTTAACTAAAGAAGCATTAAAAATATCAGAAAAAAAATATCATTTAAGCTGGATTAAAAAGTAATATGGCTTCAAATATAAAAACTATTGATTTTAAATCTTCTAAAGCTCCTGAAAAATTTGTTAATTCCCTTATTGATACTGGTTTTGCTGTAATTAGGAATCATTCAATTGATTTTAAATTAATTGATAATGTATATGAGCAATGGAAACAATTTTTTGATTCAAAAGATAAATATGATTATATGTTTGATTTAGAAAAACAAGATGGATATTTTCCTATGAAATCAGAAAATGCTAAGGGTTATTCTGTAAAAGATATAAAAGAGTTTTATCATATATATTTGCCATGGGGTAGAATACCACCTCATTTATCAAAAGATACTCTTTTAATTAGAAAGAAATTAAAGGATATTGCTACAATCTTATTATCATGGATTAATGATCTTACTCCAGATGAGATAAAAGTAAATTTTTCGATACCACTATACGAAATGATTGATAAAAGTGAGACTAATTTGTTGAGAATTCTTCATTATCCGCCTCTAAGAAAAGATGATGATATTAATGCTTTAAGAGCGGCAGCGCATGAAGATATAAATTTGATAACTATTTTATTATCTGGTTCAAAACCAGGTTTGCAAGTTAAGAATTCTGATAATAATTGGATAGATGTTAAATCTGATTATGGATCTCTAATTGTTAATATAGGAGATATGTTGCAAGAATGTTCTAAAGGGTATTATCCCTCTACATCTCATAGAGTGATAAATCCAAAAGATGAAAAGAGTAATCAATCTAGATTTTCAATGCCATTTTTCTTACATCCAAGAGATGAAATCCGTTTGTCAGATAAATATACAGCAAAAGAATATTTAGATGAGAGATTAAAGCAATTAGGATTAAGATAATTGAAGAAAACATTTATTATTATTTTATTATTTAGTGTATATTTTTTAGTAAATCAATTTAAATCCATTGAATCAGATCCATGTGATGTTAAATGTGATAATTGCATTAATCCTGTACAATGTGAAGAGTGTTATAATGATTGTTATTCAACAATAAAATAATTTATGAATATAATTTTAAATAGAATTGTCAACTTATTTAAACCATGGTTTGCTGTTGATTCAAGATCTTTAGGTTTATTTAGAATCGTTTTCGGCTATTTGTGTTTATTTGATATTTTAAGAAGGTGGGAGTTTATTGATATTTTTTATACTCAGGCATCAATAATCCAATCATCATTAACATCTAGTTCATATAAAAATTTTACTTTATTAAATACTTTTACTTCTTCTTGGGAAGTTCATTTGTTCTTTATAATTGGTATAGTTTTTTCTTTTATGCTAATGATTGGTTATAAGACAAAATTATCTCAAGTAATGTGTGCTATTATAATAATTAGTATTCATAATAGAGCTATTATGCTAGAAAATGCAGCTGATTTTTTTATGAATTGCATGTTGATTTGGACAGTTTTTCTACCTCTTGGTATTAGCTTTAGTATTGATTCATTATCTAATACATTAAAAAAAAATAAAGAAAATTCTGTTGATGATTTAAATAATAGAGACTTTGGTGTAAATAAATCTCAAACTCTTTATTCTTTTGCATATTTTTGTATGATTTATCAGATTGCTACTATTTATTTTTTTACAGGTCTTGATAAGACTGGTTATGATTGGATGAATGGTTCTGCAGTTTATAAAATGTTTCAACTGGATACTTTTTTAACTCCAATTGGTTATTTTTTAAGAGAATATATTACTTTCCCAGTATCAAAATTTTTCACCTACTCAACTCTAGGAATAGAATATTTTGCACCAGTTATTTTATTTTTTCCTTTTTACTCTTACATTTTAAGATTTTTATTTATAATAGTATATTCAATATTTCATATTAGTATTCGTTTAGCAATTAAGGTGGGCTTGTTTTCCTATGTGCTTATGTGCTGTTTTATTTTACTCATTGATAAATATTTTATTGAAAAGTTTAAATCATTTATTTTAAATAGATATAAAAATAATAAGTATATATTGTTTTATGATTCAGATTGTGGCTTTTGTCACTATTCTATACGTGTTATAAAACGTTTAGATGTTTTTCAGAGATTGGTATTTGCTGATAAAACTTATAATGGGAAGAAACCTGAATCATTAGATGATGCTTTAAGTTATACGGCGTTATTATATAATCCTTCTAATGAGAAAATATGGTTGAGACATGAAGTATTTGGAAAAATATTAATTCTATTGCCTTTTGGTTTTTTGTTAGGTTGGATTTTCTTTATTCCAGGGTTATCTATCATTTTTAGAAAAACTTATGATATTGTAGCTTTAAAAAGGACAAATATAAGTAAATATTTTGGTTTGCCTGCATGTGATTTAAAAACTAAGTTAGTTAATGAAGATAATAGTAATGACTTTATTGTTCCTTATTATAAAAAAAATCTTATATATATAAAAAAAACATCTAATGTTTTTGTATTGTTAATTATTTTTTGGTCAAGTATAAACTATAGCTTAGCTGCTAATGATGGCGTAAATGATTTAATGGAAGATTATGGTTTTGGTAAGAATTATTTTAAACATAATCAAACATTGAAAAAAATTGCATATTATCCACGTATGATTCAAAGATGGAATATGTTTTCACCAACAGTTTTAGCAACAGATAAGACTCTTATTATTGAAGCAACTCTATCTAATGGTGATATTATAGATCCTTTTACTGGAGTTAAGCCAGTTTTAGATAGTGTCGATTATGAGGTATTATGGCATGATCATAATCAGTTTTGGCGTAAATTTTCTAGTAGAGTTTCTAAAAAAAATAGAAAAAGTGTTTTAAATAGATTTGAAACTTGGTTAAAAAGATATAATAATACATATTTTGATGATAATTTATATGGTAATAGAATAAGAGAGGTTAAAATTTGGTCTTTATCTCAAAGAAATAAAGATATAAATTCAAAAGCTAATTATAGAGTGTCAAAAAAATTATTAAATTCAAAGCAATCGACTAAACCTAAAAAAAAACCAGTTAATAGAAAGAAAAATTCATGAAAAAATTTATTATAATTATACTGCTTTCATTTTTTTACCCTCAATGAGCGATGTGAGGAAATCCTTCACTACCAGTTGGTAGTGCTGATAAAGGTGTTGGTCTTGGAGCAGGTGAGATTATGTTAACTACTGATTTTGCTTATAATCATATTGACTGGGAGCATTCCCCAATTGGTAATGAACCTTTTTATCATTATGGTGCTTTAAATAGTAAAATACTTAACTTAGGATTAACTATTGGATTAAACGATTATTGGAATGTTTCAATAAAGCAATTAATTATTGATAGATGTATGGAATGGCACCCTGAAGAAACTAGTTCTCATCATAGAACAGAATGTAGTTCAACTGATTATGATAATGCAAAGGGTGGATATCTTGGTGATACAACAATAGACTTTAGATATTTATTGAAAAATACAGGTAAGGGTCCAGGTTCAAGATTTTTTATTGGTGGTGGAATAATACTGCCATCAAATAATCAATTAACAAATAATCCATTTATATCTGAAAATGATGAATATCCAGATCATAGACATTTTGCAATAAGTGAAGGAACACATAAAATAATTGCTGATTTCCAGTTTTTTAAAAAAAGGAAAAAAATTCCTGTATTTTGGGGTATAACTGCAAATGCAATACATCCGCTTGAAACTAGTGATTATGGCTTTTATCCTTCAAAAATTTATGATATATCAATGATGGCCCTTAGTGGACCAACAAATATTAAAACTAATTTTTTCCATATAACATCACTTGGATTGAGCTATTCTTTTAGACATACCACTAATGCGAAATGGGATAATGTTATTGCTCCTAATTCAAAATCTAATACTCATATTCCTGGTATTAGTATTTTATTTGGAACAAATAGTGGATCTCTCGGTGTTAATATATTAAAAGCTTATATGGATAATTTGTATTCTAATGATGATGCAGTAGAACAAGATGCAGAAATATGGCAGTTTTCATTAAGTTATAGGATAATTCTAGATAAATATATAGATAAATTATATTGGAAATAATTGTGAACATTTTAAAGCTACATAATACTCTCACTAGGCAGAAAGAAGACTTTGTACCTGTAGATAAAAATCATATAAAAATGTATACTTGTGGTCCAACTGTTTATAATTATGCACATATTGGTAATGCTAGGCCTGCAGTTGTTAGCGATTTACTTGTTAGATTATTAAGGTATTTGTATCCAAAAGTTACATATGTCTCAAATATTACTGATATTGATGATAAAATTATTCAGGCTTCAAAAGAAACAAAAAAACCAATAGCTGAAATAACAGAAAAGTTTGAAAAGATATATAATGAAGACATGAGTTCTTTAGGTGTACTTCCTCCTGACATTCAGCCTAGAGCTACTGACCATATAGATGATATGATAAAACTTGTTGAAGATATGATTGATAATGGCTGCGCTTATGAATCTGAACATCATGTTTTATTTGATGTTAATTCTTATAATGCCTATGGTAAGTTATCTGGAAGAGACATCGAAGATCAGCTAGCTGGAAGTAGAGTTGAAGTAGCATCATATAAAAAAGATCCTGGCGATTTTGTATTGTGGAAACCAAGTGTTGATGATGATCCAGGATGGGATTCTCCATGGGGTTTTGGTAGGCCGGGATGGCATTTAGAATGCTCTGCTATGTCAGAGAAAAATTTAGGATTGCCCTTTGATATTCATGGTGGTGGTATGGATCTTATTTTTCCTCATCATGAAAATGAGGTAGCTCAAAGTTGTGGCGCACATGGTGAGCAAAATGATCCTAAAATCTTTGTTAGATATTGGATACACAATGCTATGCTAAACATTGGTGGAAAAAAAATGTCAAAATCTTTAGGTAATATTTTTTATATACGTGATTATACTGACAAATATCCTGGGGAAGTTTTAAGATTTGCATTGATGTCTGGACATTATAGGCAATCTTTGAATTGGACAGATAAGTCTATTGAACAAGCTCATAGTACCTTGAATCGTATTTATCGAGTATTAAAGAAAGTTGAAGATGTAAAAATTGATGAAAATAATGTAAATTTAATACCTGATAGTGTGCTTGAATGTCTATGCGATGATTTAAATACACCTGAAGCTTTAGCAAAACTTAATGAAATTGTAAATAAACTGTCTAAAGCAAAAACAGATGGTGAAAAAAAGCAACTAAAAGAACAAGTTATTGCTATAGCTAATATACTTGGTATTTTAAATGAATCTCCTGATAATTGGTTAGGGATAGGAAAGTCTTCTGGTAGTAATGAAGATGAAATTAATCAATTGATTGATGATAGAAATGAAGCACGAAAATTAAAAGATTTTAACAAAGCTGATGAAATCAGAGATAAATTAACTAATATGGGTATAGATATTGAAGATACTCCAGATGGTACTATTTGGAGAAAAAAATAAAATGGCTGATAAATTAATAAATATAACTCTTCCTGATGGTACAGTTTTAAATAAACCAATTGGTAGTACAGGTTATGATATTGCTTTTGGTATTTCTGAATCTCTAGCCAAGCAATCAATTGCTGTTGAAATTAATAATGAGTTTAAAGATTTATCTTATCCCATGGAAAAAGATTGTTCCTTGAAAATACTTAAAAAGGATGCGGACTATGCGCTTGAATTAATAAGGCATGATTGTGCGCATGTAATGGCAGAGGCTGTGCAAGCATTATATCCCGGAACTCAAGTTACAATAGGTCCAGCTATTGAAAATGGATTTTATTATGATTTTGCAAGAGATAAACCTTTTACTGTTGATGATTTAGAAAAAATAGAAAAAAAGATGCATGAAATTATTGATGAAGGTCTTGAATTTAAAAGAGAAGTATGGAATAGAGAAGAGGCTATTAAATTCTTTGAAAATGAAGGGGAATTATATAAAGCTGAAATAATTAAGGATTTACCTGGATCTGAAGAAATAACTATTTATAGACAAGGAAAGTGGCTTGATTTATGTAGAGGTCCTCATTTACCAACAACAAAGCATATTGGTAAATCATTTAAGCTTATGAAAGTTGCAGGAGCCTATTGGAGGGGTAATGAAAATAATGAAATGCTAACGAGGATTTATGGGACTGCATGGAGAACTGATAAAGAGCTTAGAACTTATTTAAATATGCTAAAAGAAGCAGAAAAAAGAGACCATAGAAAAATTGGTAAAGAAATGAAACTTTTCACATTTGATGAAGAAGTTGGAGCTGGATTACCTCTATGGCTACCAAATGGTTCTGTACTGATAGAACAATTAGAAAATTTAGCTAAAGAAACTGAAAATGATGCAGGTTATGATAGGGTGAAAACTCCTCATATAACAAAAGGTTCATTATATGAAAAGTCTGGTCACTTATCTCATTATAAGGATAGTATGTTCCCTGCAATGGATATTGATGGTAACGAATATTATTTAAAACCAATGAATTGCCCTCATCATCATAAAATATATGCAAGTTTACCAAGAACTTATAAGGAGTTACCAGTAAGGCTTGCTGAGTATGGTACTTGTTATAGATATGAAAAATCTGGTCAATTATTTGGTCTTATGAGAGTTAGAAGTATGCAAATGAATGATGCACATATATATTGTACTGAGGAACAATTTAAAAATGAATTTCTTTCTGTATGCAATATGTATTTATACTATTTTAAAATTTTTGGAATTGAAAAATATGAAATGAGACTAAGTCTTCATGATCCTGAAAAATTAGGAGAGAAATATGTAGATGAACCTGAACTGTGGATTAAAACTGAAAAACTTGTGAGAGAGTCTTTGCAAGACGGTGAATTGAATTTTGTTGAAATTCCTGGAGAAGCTGCTTTTTATGGACCTAAGATAGATGTGCAGGTATGGAGCGCAATAGGGAGAGAGTTTACACTCGCAACAAATCAAGTTGACTTTGCTATTCCATCTAGATTTGATTTAACATATATTGATAAAGATAATAAAAATCAAACTCCTTTATGTATTCATAGGGCTCCTCTTGGAACTCATGAGCGTTTTATTGGTTTTCTTATTGAGCACTTTGCAGGAAATTTTCCATTATGGTTAGCACCTGTTCAAGTGGTAGTTATTACAATTTCAGATAAATTTAATGATTATGCTAATAATGTATTTAAGGAATTGAAATCTAATGGTATAAGAGTAAATATTGATAATAGAAGTGAAAAAATGGGAGCAAAGATTAGATTAGCAGAGATTAATAAAATACCAATTATGGCAATAATTGGTGAAAAAGAAGTATCTGATAATTCGATATCTGTTAGAAGAAAATTTAAAGGTGATCAAGGCTCATTGAAATTAAATGATTTTATCCAAAATATTAAAAAAGAGATAGATAATAGAATCTTGTAAATGAATTATCTTTCAAGTTTATTTATATTCTTTTTTATAAGTATTATAAAAATTTATCAAATAGTTTTTTCTCCATTTTTAGGTAAAACTTGTAGGTTTAATCCAACATGTTCTAGCTATGCTAAATTATCATTTGAGAAATTTGGAGTTATAAGGGGATGTTATTTGAGTGTTAAAAGAATATTAAGATGTCATCCATGGGGAAATTCTGGATATGATCCAGTACCAGATAAATAAATTTGAAAGGATATATTATGTTTGTGTTTAAAAAAATAAAATTTGGTTTGTTATTAGCGTTTAGTTTGTTTCTATTCTCATGTTTAGAAACAAGTATTATAAATACATCTGTTTCACCAGATAAATCATTAAAGCTTGAAATCCATTCTGAAAATAATAGTATATATTATTCATTATATAAAAATAATAAACCAATTATTGATAAATCTATGTTAGGATTGAAAACTGATAAATTTGAATTTTCTAATAATATTCAAATTTTAGGTATATCTAAATCTAGTAAGAATGAAGATTGGACTCAGGTTTGGGGAGAAGAAAAGATTATTAAAGATAATCATAATGAAGTTGCATTAAATCTGTTATCATTAGATACAAATTTAAAAATGACTTTAAGATTTAGATTATTTAATGATGGGTTAGGTTTTAGATATGAGCTTATGGACCAAAATGGATTAGATGAATATAATATTATGAATGAATTAACTGAATTTAATTTTTCTGAAGATTCTAATTCATGGTGGATTCCTGCTTATGCATATAGAAGGTACGAGTTTTTATATGCAAATACATTAATAAGTGAAATTTCAAGAGATAAATTTTCAGAATTGGTTGAGTATTTAAATGGACCAAGAATTGGACCTGAAGCTGTTCAGACACCTTTTACAACCCAAAGAAAAGATGGTATAACAATAGCTATTCATGAAGCAAATTTAACAAATTATTCTAGTATGACTTTAAAAGCTGATGGTACTAAAAATATGACATGTGACTTAATACCATGGTCAGATGGCGTTAAAGTTAAAGCTAATGGTGCTTTAAATAGTCCTTGGAGAACTATTATTGTAGGTAATAATCCAAGTGAAATTGTTATGTCTACATTGACATTAAACTTGAATGAACCAAATAAATTAGAAAATACTGATTGGATTGAACCTGGAAAATATATTGGTTTATGGTGGGAAATGATTGGGACAAACCAATCGTCATGGGGTTCAGGACCTCATCATGGTGCAAAAACTGATAAAGTTTTAGATTATCTTGAATTTGGGTCAAAGTATGGCTTTGATGGTGTCCTAGTAGAAGGATGGAATTTAGGTTGGGATGAAAACTGGTGTTGTACTGGAGATGGTGAGGATTTTAAGTTTTATGAGCCACATCCTGAATTTGATAACAAGAAAGTTGCTCAAGTTGCTGAAGATTTAGGAATTAGATTAGTTGGACATCATGAAACTGGCACACAGATTAAAAATTATGAGTCTCAATTAGAAGAAGCATTTAAATATTGTCAAGATCATGGTATTAGAGTTGTAAAAACAGGATATGTTAATGATGGTAGCCAAAATATAAAAAGAATTGATGATAACGGTGATTTGCATATGGAATGGCACCATGGACAATATATGGTTGAGCACTTTAGAAAAGTATTAGAAACTGCTGCTAAATATGAAGTCAGTATTGTTGTTCATGAGCCTATTAAGGATACGGGGCTTAGAAGGACTTATCCAAACATGGTATCTAGAGAAGGAGCTCGAGGTCAGGAATTTAATGGTTTTATGCCAACTGATTATAATAATAAGCCAAATCATACAACAATTCTACCTTTTACAAGGTTATTAAGTAGTCCCATGGATTATACTCCTGGTATTTTTAACTTAAAGGAGTATAGATATAATAGTAATGATGATAGGACAATTAATAAAAATCATCATATTCCAAGTACCATTTCAAAAGAATTAGCTTTATATGTTGTGATTTATGCACCTATGCAAATGGCAGCAGATTTGCCACAAAATTATGAAGGTCATCCAGCTTTTCAATTTATACTAGATGTTCCAACTGATTGGGATAAGTCAATTGCAATAAATGGAGAGATTGGTGAATATATTACAATGGCGAGAAAAGATGTAAATAGTGATGATTGGTATTTGGGTAGTATAACCAATGAAAAAGATAGAAGTATAACAGTATCTTTTTCCTTTTTAGAACCAAACAAATCATATAATGCAACTATATACAAAGATCCAAATGGAGGTGGATGGTTAAAAAATCCTGAGAAAGTTGTTATAGAAAATATGGTTGTTGATTATACTACATTATATAAAATGAACCTTCCTGAAGGTGGAGGACAAGCTATAAAATTTACACCTGTTAAATAAGTGTCCATTACGCAAATATTTATAAATTTTATATTTATACTTATTGTTTTATTTTCTTTGTTTTCATTGTATAAATTTGAACTTGAAGATTCTGATAAAACATTAAGTGGAAAAATATTAAAATCATCGGCGCTTACTGTTGGTGTATTATTTTTAACTTGGTATTTAAATTGGTTTATAAGACTTCTAATTAGGTACGTTAATTATCAATTATATTAGAATTATTTATTCGAATAATATATTAAATATCTATAAAAGAGTGGTGTCATAATTAACCAAGGCATTTGGCTTTGCAAGGATATTGTCCTATGGTTAAATGTAAATAAAATAGGATTTATCTGTGATCCAAGAGGTGAAAATGGTGACCAGGATAAAGATTTCCCAATAGATAATTGGTCATGATATAAATACATTTCTACAAATAGATTTTGGGCTATAAATACTGTTAAAAGCACAAAGAAGAAATTCCAATTCCATTTATATAATACTTTGGTACTATTGTTAGAAATTTTTAAAGCTAAATATAATCCTCCTAAGCATATTGTTCCAGAATCAGCTAAAGAATTTAAAAGCCAATTAAAGTGAATAGGTAAAAAAGAATTAAGTATATCAGCTCTTCTTATATTTACATTATCTCCATTTAAAAGACCATAATTAAACCATATCTCCCACCCAAATGCACAAACCAAAAAGAACAATATGTATATATGCAATGACCAAGATGGTATTCGTTTTTTAAAATATAAATAAGGAACTAAAAAAATTGGTGTTATTGCAGAAAAATAAACAACAAAAATTAAACGAATTTGCTCAAAAGATAATTCTGAAAAATCCATAGTAGTTATTATTTAACAATTTTTACATACATAGGTTTGTAAGGATTTGATCCTAAGGTATCTGATGATGCTCCTATAAATAAAAACATGCAAGTTGCTAATAAAAAACCAATAGCAAATGATTTTACATCTTTCATATTTTCTCCTTTATTTTTTATATTGGGGTACTAGTTTTAAATTTTACTAATGTTTGATAAGTCATTCCCTGATGGTTGTTGATATATTTTTAAATCAAATTGATCTAAAGCACTAATTAGATGGTCGAATATATCAGACTGAATTTCTTCATAATCAATCCAATTAGTATTATTTGAAAAAACATATATTTGCAAAGGTAATCCTTTGGATGTTGGAGATAATTGTCGAACTAAAAAAGTCATATCTTTATGAATATCTTTATTATTTTTCAAATAAGCTTTAATGTATGCTCTATATGTACCAATATTAGTTAATGCTCTTCCATTTATTATAGATTCTTTATTTATGCTTGCATTATGCTCTCTAAGATTTGATAGTTTTTTATCAATATATTCTGAGATAATAGTTATTGATTTAAAATTATTAATTAATTCATCATTACAAAATTTTATACTATTCATATCAATATTTATTGACCTTTTAATTCTTCTTCCACCACTATCACTCATACCTCTCCAATTTTTAAATGAAGAATCAATAAGTTTATGTGTTGGTATTATGGAAATAGTCTTATCCCAGTTTTGAATTTTTATTGTATGAAGAGCAATATCAATTACATCTCCATCAGCACCAAACTGAGGGGCTTCAACCCAATCTCCAATTTTAAAGAGATCATTTGAGTTTATTTGGATACTTGAAACAAAAGAAAGAATTGTATCTTTAAATATTAACATTAATACAGCTGTTAATGCACCTAATCCGCTAAGAAGGTAAAGAGGAGATTGACCACTGATAATAGAAATAACTATAATAATGCTTAAAAGATTTATAATTAATCTTAGAATTTGAAAATAACTTTTTAAATTTATATTATTTGAGTATTTACTACGATTATAAATATCACTAAAAACATTTAATAAAGAATTAAAAGATAAGATTATAACAATTGCAATTAGAGATAAGAGCAATCTATTAATAATTAAATAATTTCCTATAAATGAGTTGAATAAATTGTATAAAATAAATAAGGGAACAATATATGATATTCTATTTAAGAATCCAGTTTCAATTAGAATGTCATCAAGCTTTGTAGATGTTTTTTCAAATAAACGAGATATAGCCTTTAATACTACATATCTGATTACAATATATGAAAAAAAACTAAGCAGTAATGTAATGCCTAATAAGATATATTTATTTTCTTGAATATTTAGAATATAATTATTTAAGATTTCCATTTACATTCCTAAAAGTTGATTTAATAATAATAATTGAATCTCAATTTAAAACTTATTTAATCAATATTAAAGTACAATGGTATTATAATGGCCAAAAATATAATATTAATGGAGTTCCAAGTATTACAATAAGTATTTCTAAAGGCAAACCCATTTTCCAGTAATCAGAAAATTTGTATCCACCTGGTCCTAATATAAGAGCATTACATTGATGTCCTATTGGAGTAAGGAAAGCACATGAAGCTCCTACTGCAACTGCCATTAAAAATGGATCTATATTCACTCCAAGAGAAATTGCAATCCCTGATGCGATTGGTGCCATAATAAGAGCGGTAGCAGCATTATTAATAACATCTGAAAGACACATGGTTATAACCATAATTAAAGCTAAAATTAACCAATGAGGTAGACTTTGAGTCATAGCTACCATATTATTAGCTAATAGTTGAGACGTTCCAGTTGTTTCAAGAGCATTGCTAACAGGAATCATAGAGCCTAATAAAACAATGATAGGCCAATCTATTTTATCATATAATTGGCGAACTGGAAGAATTCCTGTAAAAATATATAATAAAATAGCAATAATGAAGGAGAGAGTAGTAGGTAATATGCCAACTATACTTAATGTTATAGAAGAAAAGAAAATTAAGAGAGATAGTGAAACCTTTGAAAAAAGACCTATTTCAATATCTCTTTGTTCAAGAGGAAGAAGCTGTAAAGAACGAACGCTTTCTTTGAGATAATCTGAATTACCTTGAAGTAGTAGTACATCTCCAACAGAAAATATTATTTTATCTAATCGTTTATGAATCGGTTTATCTTGCCTTGCAACTGCCATTAATACTAAAGTATTTGATGTCTTTCTTCTTAAATATTGACGAGTTCTATTCAAGAGTGGAGAGTCAGGTGTTACTACAACTTCTTTGAATATTGTATTCTCATCTTTGAGCTTATCAATACGTTTTCTCATTTTTTTTGTAAATCTTATATTATATTCATCCATCATTAATTTTAAATCAACAGGATCTGACTTAACTAAGAATCTATCACCTTCTTTTATATAAGTATTATTTTCTAATATAGAAAACTTTTCATTTTTATCAATATAACCAAATATTTCCAATCTATTTCCTGTATACTTCTCAACATGTTTAATTTTCATATTAATAAGTTTACAATTTTCAGGAATCCTAATTTCAGTAACATAATCATCAATTGAGAAATTTGATCCAGAATTAGGTTTTTTATGAGAAGTCTTAGGGATTAATCTCCAACCAATAAAAGTTATAAAAATAACGCCAAAAAAAGCAACTAATAGCCCAACCGGACTAAAGTCTAACATCCCAAATGAACTTGGAGTGAAATTTTCAATATTAATATTTTGTTCGTTAAAGTATTTAGCAGCTTGAGAATCTGTATTTTGTATTGCTTCTAGTTTTAGATTCATTTGATTTGTTTTTCTAAATGCTGCAATAATAATATTAGGTGGTGTTCCTATCATTGTTATCATTCCACCTAAAATACTTGCAAAAGCTAATGGCATTAAAATAATACTTGGTGAACGATTTTGTTTTGTTGCAGTTTTAAGAGCAACAGGTAGCATTAATGCAAGTGCTCCCACATTATTCATTATTGCTGAACAAATAGTAGCTACTCCACTTAAGCTTGCAATGTGAGTCGATTGATTATTTGATAATGGAGATATTTTTCTAGATATAAAGTCTACAACACCAGAGTTTCTCAATGCTTGACTAATAATAAGTACTAAAGCAACTGTGATTACAGCTGGATGTCCAAATCCTATAAAAAGATTTGAAGAATTAAGAATGAGATTTGATTTTTCTCCTCCAAGAACTAAATCAGTTATAAATAAAGTAGATAAAGAAATAATAGATACAATGTCATATCTGAATTTACCCCATATAAATAAAACGAAAGTAAACGTTATAATACAAAATATTGCTATTTGATCTGTTGTCATAGAGGTGAAATTTAACACACTTACATAAAAATTTAAAGCAGAATGAATTTGGGTATTAATTTTTGGGTATTAATTTGCATATAGTTGAATATAGATGATTCTAAATGAATAAGTAAAGAGTGGGGGACTATAAATAAAAAACCCCTCTAATTATAAAGGGGTTTCTTCTTTCTCCGAGCGGAGAGTATGAGATTTGAACTCATG
>CEWO01030234.1_pt1 | contig 46848 bp, 47 predicted proteins | sample 361561 | NCBI WGS metagenome assembly CEWO01 (sample SAMEA2623627, study PRJEB7988) | marine metagenome | isolation source: saline water (ENVO:00002010), including
TTTTCTAGGAAAAAATATTGAATTTAATAAATTTTGAATATCCATAATATTAATGTATTACTTTAAGTAACTATCTCTTCTTCTTTTAAATAAGGTGATAAAGTGTCTATAAATAAGCTTGGATTATCTAAATGTACATTATGTCCAGCTTCATCAATAATATATTGTTTAGAGTTATCATTCGCATTTAACATAATCCTACCTTCTTTAATATACCTTCTATCATCTTTACCGTTTATAATGATTATAGGTATTGGCAGCTTTACATAACTATTTAGAAGATATGGCATATTACCTTTACTAAAGACTTCAATAGATTTAGAAAGTTGAATTTTATCATGACTCAATCTTATCTCTCTTTGGTGAATATAGCCATCTTTATTGCGAAATAGCTGTTTCTCAAACAAATCATTTCCTTCCCAGTCTTTAATAAATTCATTTAGATTTTCTTTAATTCTAATACTCTTATTCAAATCCTTGCTTTTTACCTCTTCCTTTTCTTCTAATTCAGATAAGCCAACTGTTCCACTCTCTAATATTAATGTCTTAACAAGCTTTGGATATTTAGATGCAAAAGCTAGAGCAAGCCTTGCCCCCATTGAATATCCACATAAATATATTTTTTTTATATCAAGACTGAGTAAAGATAAATATAATTCATTTGTAAAATCCTTAAAATAGTATTCTTCATTTAAATGATTAAATGTACTTTTACCATGACCTGGAATATCAACAGCTAGTGATGGATAATCAATCTTTTCTCTTATATCTTTCCAAGACCTAGAACTTCCTGTAAATCCATGTATAAATAGAATTGGTGTTGAGTTTAACGTTCTATCCTTGGTAATGAAAAGCTTAGATTGGTCGCCTTTAAAATACATTATATATTCATTTCTTTATTGAACCATTTTTTATATTCATCAGATTCAATATTTATTTTTTGAGAAATTAATTCGGGATTATTGTAATTATGATCTTCTTTAATAGCATTTATAACATCGGTTTTATGTGAATCTGTTGTTTTGATTTGTATTAAATACTCTTTAGTACTAATAGTTTCACCTTCCCATTTATAAATTGTTGTTGGTGAGTTAATAATATGAACACACGGAGATAGGCTTTTATCTACTAGTTTTTTAGCAATAATTTTTGCAATAGATAAGCTGTCAGTGCTTGTTTGTAGTAATAAATGAGACATATTATGGTAACTTTAAGCTTGGCTTATCTTTTAGATTTGCTTTGAGCGTAGCGTTAGGCTTTTTAAGATCATCTAAAACTACTGATATAGACTTATCAAGCTGACGGTCAACTCCTTTCCTATAATCCTGAGGAGTATCATGTATTTCAATATCTACGTCAGTACCATAGTTTTCAACATTCCATCCAACATCTTTAAACCAAAATGAAAATTCAGGCTGCGTGGTTAATGTGCCATCAACAAGCGCATTTCTCGGCCATATGCCGATTACACCACCCCAGGTTCTTTTTCCAATTAATTTGCCTAGTTTTAGAAGTTTCCATGAATGTGAAAAAATATCACCATCAGAACCTGCATATTCATTCGTAATTGCCGCCATTGGTCCAGCTGGAGATTCAGATGGATATGGCTCTACTCCCATCCATCTAGTTAAATCATAGCCAATTCTTTTTTTAGCTAATTTGCTTAACAATAATTGTGATACGTGACCTCCACCATTATACCTTACATCAATAATTAATCCATCATAAACAATCTCAGTCAAGAAATAACGATGAAATTCTGCAAACCCATCAGCTCCCATGTCAGGAATATGAACATATCCAATTTTTCCTTTTGATTTTTTATGTACATAGTCTCTATTTTTTTCAACCCAATCTCTATAGTAAAGATGCTTATCATATGAATTTGGCTTAACAATAACATTTCGTTTGTTTTTACCTTTTTTATCTGATATTGTAAGTTGAATTTCTTTTCCTATTTGATTAACAAGCAATTCTCCTGGATAATTTTTACTTGTTAGCTTTGTGTTGTTTATTTTATGTAATAAATCACCTTTATTAATATTTAAACCAGGACGAAGCAATGGCGATGGATACGAGTCCCACAAATCACCTTTTGCAATATTATTTATTTCATATGCCTTATATCTATTATTGTATTTAAAATTTGCTGAAAGTAAGCCTGTGTTATACCTTCTTGTTGGCTTATAATCACCTCCAAATTCATAGCAATGAGATGTACCAAGTTCTCCTTGCATTTCCCAAATTAAATCCGAGAATTCACTTCGAGTACTTATTCTATCAATTAGTTTATAATATCTGCTAAATATTTTTTTCCAATTTATACCTGACATATCAGAAGTCCAGAAATAATCACGTTGCAATCTCCATGCTTCAGAGTACATTTGCTTCCATTCAGACTTAATATCAATACTTAAGTTTATTCTTGATAAATTAATTTTTCCTGTTTCCTTATTAAATTTATTCTTTGAAATAGCTTCTTTATTAGGAGAATTTTTTGTTGATAATACAACTAATGAATTATCAGATTTAATAAGTATGTTTGATGATTCATTATCAATAGTAAATGCTGTTGCACCTGAATAAAACATTTTTTCTTCAAGTTTATCTAAGTCATAGTAAAAAATTGTACCTTTAGGATCACTATCCATTGAATACCAACCATCTTCTCTTGATCCCTGAATTGGCCATTTCATATAAAATACTTTATTATCAATAAACCCAATACTATCATCTAGTGATGTTTCTTTAATTGGAACTTGAATAATTCTATCCTTAATATTCTTGAAATCAATATTTACCTTTATTTTTGTATCTTTTTTCTTTTTATCTTTCTTTGGTTTATCATCATTTAAAGCATTTTTAATAAATGGAGAATCTGTTTTTTTGTCTAATATTATAATGTAAGGTTTCTCAGATTGTGTAAAATTTAAATCAAATTGAATACTATCATACACTGGATTAAAAGTTCTTTTTGATATGAATGATAAATACTTACCACTATTATCAAAGATAGGTGAATAATCTTGATTAATAGCGTCAGAAACTTCTACTGATTTCTTAGTTGATAATGAATAAATTTTAATAGCTGAGCGTCTACTATTTAAAGAACAAGAATATGCAATAAATTTTCCATCTGGTGACCAGTTGAAATCTATTGGATGATTCGTGCTATGATCAACTTTAGATAATGAGTTTTTTGAGATATTAAATATGTGTAGTTCATGCTTATGATTTAAAAAAGCAACAACATTTAAAGTAGGAGATTTTTTTACTTCTAGAACTCTACCTAAATCTTGTTTAAACAATTTAGTTAATTTGGATGTTTTTATATTATAAATCTCAAAATGTTCAACATTATTTTCATCAGAACATAAAAGAAGATCTTTATTTTTATTAACTTGAATTGGATGTTTATATCTTACACCATTTAATTTTCCGTATTGTAATGCAGGACCATCCCAATTTCCCATAACAAAAGACTTTCCTCTTGTTATAACATTTAAAATTTGACCATTATTAGCTAACGAAGCATGCTCTAGGTATCTTGTAGAACAAGAAAATTTACGTCCTGAATCAGTGTTACTATTTGCATAGTTAATATTAGCTTCATAAGATGTAATTGATTTAGTATTAAATATAAATAATCGAGCACCGCATTGATAAATTATGTTAGAATTATCAGAGGATGCATTTCTAACATAATAATTTTTATGATGTGTATGTCTTTTTAGTGATTTACCATTTTTTAAACATGAATAAATATTAGCAATACCTTCATGATCTGATATGAAATATATTCGATTATTTAAAACTAAAGGACAAGCTAAATTCCCATTAAGATTAATTAATTTGCTAAAAGTATTTTTATTATGGTCAATCCATAACTCTCCAGCTGTACCACCTTTATATCTTTTCCATCTTGCTGGATCTTGTGTATTTCTTCCAATTACAGTAAAATCAGAATGTATTGCAATATTTGATGAAATTCCAAAATTCATAGCCTTTGAAGAATTGCTTTTTATATCAAATATTCTTAAATCTGATATTCGTCCAAATGGTTTTTCTAAATCTGAAGTATAAATAATGCCTTTTTTGGTCCATAAAGCAATTTTACTGATAAATGCTCCTTCAAATGTTAATCTCTTGGAAATTCCACCATTTGAAGGAATAATATATACTTCTGTATTACCATCTTCTATCCCAACATATGAAATAAAATCTCCATTAGGTGAAAATTTTGGGGAAGATACATTCGATATATTTGTTGTTAATCTCTGAGCATTAAAATTATTAATATCGCTAATCCATAAATCATCGTCAGAAACAAATGCGATTTTATTTTTGAATATTGTTGGAAATCTATAGTAACCTTGCATACTTACCTAAAATTTTAATTAAAATAACTCTTAAATTTAAATTTTTATTATGTAATTATATAAATTAATTTTAAGTTAATTTATCTGTGAGGGTAAGTAATTTTCAGAACTTTCAACTTATAAATAGGGTTTCTTACTTACCTTATTCAAAAGTAGGCCTTGTTATATTTAATATGATTGAAGGAAACTTGCGATTTTGGAGGAGTTACCCACTGTACCTAAATAAAGGTCATCTGAAAATTACTCTCACAGGTTAATCAGTTTTTTTTAATATCCTATGATACATTCCATCTGAAGTTCTAAATGATAATTTAATATGTTTAAACTCATCTTTTCTACTTATCACATTAGTATTTGTATAAATATAATCTATAATTGAAATACTATCGTATGGTAATTTAATAGTATAAAGGTTTAAATCATGATTTACTTGGTTTATTATAGCTTGCATTAATATGTTTATATTTAGCTTTTTTAATGAAGATATAAAAAGACAGTCCTTGTATTTAAGTTTAAGTTTCTTATAAATCTTATTATCATTTACAATATCAATTTTATTAAATACTATAATTGATTTTTTATTATGGCATTCTAATATTTTCAATGTATCATCGATTGTCTTAATATGACCTGTAATATCTGTAGAGCTTATATCAATAATTTTAAGCAACAAATCTGCATCTTTAATTTCACCTAATGTTGACCTAAATGACGCGATTAGGTCTGTTGGAAGATTTCTTAAAAATCCAACAGTATCACTAAGTAAAATCTTGCTTTTATCATTAAGTAAAATATTTTTTGTTGTCGTATCTAATGTTGCAAATAGTTCATCTTTTATATATGTTTCATGGCCACTTAAATTCTTAAAGATTGAAGATTTTCCAGCATTCGTATAGCCAACTAATGCAACTTTATATACACTCTTCCTTGATTTTCGTTGTGTAGTTCTTTGTTTTTCAATTTGCAAAAGATCTTTTTTTAGTTTATTAATATCTTTTCTTAACAATCTTCTATCTATTTCAATTTGTTTTTCTCCAGGTCCACCCCTTGTTCCAACTCCACCCATCTGTCTTTCCAGATGAGTCCACTGTCCGATTAAGCGAGGCATCATGTATTGAACTGCAGCAAGTTCAACTTGTTTTTTTGATTCGATTGTTTTAGCATGTTTTGTAAATATATCTAAAATTAATTTTGTTCTATCAATAATAAATATTTTATCACCTGCAATTTTCTGTATTCTTTTAAAGTGACCTGGATCTAGCTCGTTGTTAATAAATACTGTATTATATTTCAATTCCTTACATTGGTTTATAATATTTTGAATTTTACCTTTTCCAAAAAAAGTTGCTGAATCTATTGTTTGTTTATTTTGAATTGAACTACTTTCTATAGAATATCCAAGTGTATTAGCAAGTCTCTTCATTTCTTCAATCTCTTCATTTAAATCATCTTGATTTGTTGATGGAAGTGATAATGATAGTAATAAAGATTTAATCATTATTTCTATAAAGATATATATTTGATATATACATTTCTATTATTAGCAATATTATAATTAAGTATAGTAAGAATTTCCATAAATGTATACCTGTAATAATACTTCTTAGTATTTCACTTAAATCATCGTTTGATGAAATAAATGTTGGAGCATTAAAATACTCGTTCAATTTATCTTTTGATAATTTATTGTTTTTTAATTCATTTTCTGAAATATTAACTGATTTATCAATTATAACTTTATCATTCAAATAAATTTTATGAAAACCTGGCTCTTTAAAATAAAGATTGTTAGTCTTGAAATATCCAGGTGTGTAATTGAAATCAATGTTGTTATATGTATGCAATAATGGTTTCTCATTGTACAAATTATTTACCTCTAAATAATCATCAACATATGAATAATAATCAAAATCATTAAACTTTATTAAATAATTTAAAAAGGGAATAAAAGAACCACTTAATGGCAGTGTAGAGGAATCTATATCAAGTGGTATAGTTAGTAAGTATAAATTATTATAACTAGATACATATTGATCTAAAAATGAGTATCGATTATTAATATACAGCAAAGTGTTTTTTGAAGGCTTTAGGTCAAAGTGCTTATTTATTTTTATAGATTTTTTGTTATTTTTAAAAATTTCACTTAATACATTATTGGTTTTATACCCAGTGCTTAGCATTGTAGTATTTTTGGGAGTTATTGGACTTATTTCATAATTATTAATATTGTTAAAGTAATTTGATAGATTGCCAATATTAAAATCATCTGTTGGAATAATAATTAGATTAGATGATTTAAGAAGTAGGTTAGCTATAACATTGTTATTTAAATCTTTAGTTCCAAACTTTAATATGGTATTAAATTTTTTATTTGTATTAAGAATATTATTTGAAATAAACTCTTCAATAGTAAGGTTTTCATATAGGTCATTGAATGCTGACAAAGCATTCTTAACAAACTTTATATCTTCAATATCCGAATATACTAATGCTACATTTTTTTCAATATCAACATTCAAATTAAAATAATATTTATAATCATTAATAATAAAATAACAATTGTATGTTCCCTTATCAGGGAATGATGTCTGGAACTCAAGTCTTTTTATTTCTTTTTTATTAAAATTGATAATATTTTCAGATACTTTAATATCATTAGAAAATAATGAAATTTCAACGTCATTGTATTGACTGTTTACTATATTCTCAGCATCAATTGATATAGTAATAATCGTATTATTTGAAATGATATTTTCATTTATATCTAAATCTTTTAAAATTATAGTGTGATTTAATATATCATGGTCATATAAAAATACATTCCATGATCTAAAATCAATATTATCAGAATTTTCTATTATATTCTTACTGAAATCAGATATAATAAATATATCTTTATTAAGATATGAATCTATATCATCGTTAAAATATAACAACTTACTTGATAGCTCATAATTTCCATACATTCCTTTAATATTATTATATGGAGCAAGATCTTTTATGATTTGGTTTTTAACATAATCTTTTCCGCTGAATCCACGTATATAGATCGTAGTATTATCATCATATGTTTTTTGAATTTTTTTTATTACAGACTCTAAATGTTCGCTTATAAAATTATAATTTGAATACGAATCATCGACAAGCAATAATACCATATTATCACTACCATCAGAAATATTCCTGTTAGAATAATTATAAACAGGTTTTGAAATCATTAAAATTAAAAATAATATTATCAATGTTCTTATTATGAGAAGTAAAATATTTATAAGATTTATTCTTTTTAATGACTCTTCTTTCATATCAAAAAGAAAACGTGTAGCACTAAACTTTATATCTATATAATTTCTTTTTTTAAGAAAATGAAAAATTATAGGAATAAAAGTTATGGGAAGTAACCATAAGTATATACTTGCTAAAAAACTCATTATAAGTAATTATAGATTGTAAATATTAAAGAAGAAGCAATAGGTATAGTTACATTATCGTATTTCATAGGAGTAATTAATTCAGTCAAGGCAATCAAAACACATATAAGCAACAAATATGTTGAAACAGTATATGAATATAAAGAAACCACCAAGAAAGCTGATATGATAAAGACATAGGTCCCTTCAAGAGTTTTATTATGTATAATTTTTATCTTTCCATATTTTTGTCCGAATAATCCTGCCAATGGATCACAAACAGATCCTAATATCATTGAAATTATTGCTACATTTTTTGGAAATATAATGGATATTAGCAAAAAAGCTAAAATCATATATGATGCACTCCATAAAGATTTTTTTTCGTAGTCTCTAATTATAAAATCTAAATTAATATTTGAATTGATTAACCTTAAGATCAAATTATAATTAATATTTATTATAAACATGGAAGCGGTTGATATGGTAAGAAATATAATAAAATTAATAAAATTTGTATATACGTAAATAAGAGGTATTATTAAAGAAGAAATATGGAAAATTTTGCGGTAAATTTCATTATTAAATGATAACGTTTTATCTGCCATCAATCATAAGCTGTTTATAACGTTCATTTATATTCTCTGCTCCATATAAGCCTGAACCAACAATCGTAATATCAATACCAGTATCATAAACACGATCAATTGTTCTAATATTTACTCCACCATCAACGCCAATTAATATATTTGAATCAGATGTATTTTCTTTTAAAAAACGCATTGTATCTAAAGTTGATTCAATAAAGGATTGTCCACCAAAGCCTGGAAATACAGACATTATTAATATATAGTCTAAGTGATTCTTGTAATTAAGAAGTTTTTTATAATCAGTATCAGGATTAATTGCAATTCCAGCTTTAACTCCTCTACCTTGGATATGTTTTAGATCTCTTTCAATATCTGTTGATGCTTCATAATGAAATATTATTGTATCAGAACCAGCGTCAATATAATTATCAAAATATTTATGTGGTTCAGTAATCATTAAATGAGTTTCTAAATGTGAAGTTGTAATTTTTCTAATATCTTTAATAATAAATGGACCAAAAGTTAAGTTAGGAACAAAATGACCATCCATCACATCTAAATGCAATCTATCTACACCAGCATCCTCTACAATTTTTATATCTTCCTTTAGTCTAGTAAAGTTTGCTGACAAAAGTGATGGTGAGATAATTCTTTTCTTCATTATTTTTTATCTGTGCTAACAATAATATTTATACGAGCTGGAAAAGATAATTTCATTCCAGGTGTTTTATCTTGTTCAAGCACTGTATTATTTAAATAATCCTTAGAATATTCATATTTAATATTACCTAAAATTAAACCAGCTCTGGAAATCTTTTCTTTAGCTTTGTATATATTTAAATTAATCAAATTTGGTGTTACATAATAATTCGGAGCTTTTCCCTGACTTATAATAAAAGTTACTAAATCATTAGATTTTAATAGTTTAGATGGTTTAGGAAATTGACCAATGATATGATTTTTTTTAATATCATTATTATATTCATATAATAAAGTATCAATTTTTAAATCTAAACGCTTTAAAATTAACTCAGCATTTCTTAATGAAATATTAGTAAAGTCATCTAGAATAATATCATTTTTATCGCTTGCAACAGTTAATTTAATTATTCTTCCAGATTTTAATTTTGAAAAAGGCCTAGGCGATATTTTAATTACATTTCCAGGAATATTTTCAGGATTATAATCACTAAATAAGATCTCAACTTCAAAACCTAATTCTTCAAGCTGCTTTGCTGCAATTAAAGAATCAACATACCTCACATCAGGTAAATAAATATCTTTATTTTTATTTACATATAATGATAAGAAGACATTATCTAGTAAAAATAAGCCCAGTATTGCAAATAAAATAAGAGAAATAATATATTTATAAATTGTATTCATTTAGTTGATTTGAATATTGTGTTATCCTTAAAATTCATATTATTAAAATCTTTGGCTGAAATAATTTTTTTTCCTTCAAATTGTAGTTCATTTACAATCAAAGTTCCTTTTCTACATCCTATATGTAGTTTTTCATTTATATATTTATATGAACCTATTGTCATATTATCTTCATTATAAAATGTATTAAATAATTTTATTTTTTTGTTATTAAAAAAAATATGACATCCAGGCGGTGTTAGAGCTCTTACGTGATTATGAATGCTTTTTGCATTAGAACTTAGCGATAAGCAATATTCTTTTTTATTTATTTTTTTAGCATAGGTAATATTTTTGTTTGACTGAATTTGAACTTTCTTTTTTTTGGTTATATTTTGAAGTGTTTCAATCAAAAAAGCTGGAGCAATAATAGAAAGAAATTCAAAAGACTCTCCATAAGTAATATATTCATCAATTGGAACTTTTTTTGACATTATTATATCTCCTTCATCAATATTATCATTTAAAAAAAATGATGTTAAACCCAAATAATTTTTTCCATCCATTATTGATCTTTGTATTGGAGCTGCTCCTCTGTATTCTGGCAAAACAGATGTATGAAGATTTATAGATCCCAAATTTGGAATATTATATATATATTCAGGAAGTATTCTGTAAGATATAACAACAAATATATCAGCATTAAGTTTTTTTAGATTATTGATAAAGTACTTATCATTAAAATCTTTAATTTTTATAACATCTAGTGAATTTTTTTTTGAATATTTTGATATAAGTGATTCACTTGTTTTTTGTCCTCTTCCAATTTTTTTATCTACATTAGTGACTACAGCTTTAATTGAAAAGTACTTAGAATTTTTCTTGAGAATATCTAATGAAGGTATTGCAAACGTTCCATTAGCAAAAAAAACTATATTCATTAATTTTGCAAAGATGAAATGTAGGTTTTTAAAATTGTAATTTTTGTTGAATCATCAATGCTTAATATAACCATACTATTGTTTTTACCTTGAAAATCAATGATTTTACCAATAATTCCACCTCTAGTTAACACTTTATCACCTTTTTTAAGATTTTCAAGCATATTTTGATGATTTTTTTGTTGAATTGATTGTGGTCTTATCATTAAAAAGTATATGACTACAAACATTAATAAAAATATTGGCAGTGATCCTAATTTTTGTAAAATTTCCATATTATATATTAATTAATTATATATATATAAATATATTAATTATATGAAAATTGGAAATATTAATATTGAATACCCACTTTTTTTAGCTCCTATGTCAGGTGTTACAGATCAACCATTTAGAATTATATGTAAAAATATGGGTGCATCTGTTGTTTATACAGAATTTGTTAGTGCTGATGGTATAATTAGGGAAAATGTAAAAACTTTAGATATGGTTAAATTTGAATCTATTGAAAGACCTATTGGTGTCCAAATCTTCGGTAATGACCCTAATACGGTATCTGAATCAGCATATAATATATACAATAAATTCAAACCAGATATTATTGATATTAATTTTGGTTGTCCTGTTCCTAAAGTAACAAAAAAAGGCGGTGGTTCAGCTGCATTAAGAAATTTAGAATTAATGGAAAAAATCGTTTTAAAAACTGTACAAGCAATACCAGAAATACCTGTAACGGTTAAAATGAGAGCTGGCTGGGATAAAAATAATATTATTATTAATGATGCTGGTATTATGCTAGAATCTGCTGGGATTAAAGCTATTACGCTTCATGCAAGAACTTCAAAACAAATGTATAAAGGTCAAGCAGATTGGAACTTAATAGGTGAATTAAAAAATACAGTAAAGAATATTCCAATCATTGGAAATGGTGATATTTGCAATATAGATGATTATATTAAATTAAAAGAAATATCAAAGTGTGATGGAGTTATGATTGGTAGAGGAAGTCTTGGAAATCCATGGATATTTAAAGAAATTATATATCATCTAAAATCTAAAGAATACAAGAAAATAACAATTTCGGAAATAGTTGAAACCTGCTTCAATCATATTAACTTGCTTAAAAAATATAAAAATAACAAAGTAGTAATTAATTTATCAAAAAAACATCTCAGCTATTATTTAAAAAGCTTTAACAATTCATCGAATATAAGAAAAGAAATCATGAAATCTGATAGTATTGAGGAAATAGAATTAGTTTTAAATTCTATTATTTAGAATGTTCTTTAACAAGCTTTTCAAATTCATTTATTTCTAAAGGCTTGCTCAATATAAAACCTTGAATTTCATCGCATGCATATTTTCTTAAAAAATCTATTTGATTTTGTGTTTCGACACCTTCAGCAACTACATCTAAACCTAGTTTGTGACCTAAGTCAATTACAAGATTTGCAATTTTAGCATCGTCACCATTATGATCACCAAGATTCGATATAAAAGATTGGTCAATTTTAAGTTTATCAATAGGAAAATGTTTTAAATAACTTAAAGATGAATATCCTGTTCCAAAATCATCTACTGATATATTAACACCCATTTTCTTTAATTTTGTACAAATTTTTAACGTTCTTTTAACATTCTTCATTATAATGCTTTCCGTAAGTTCCAATTCAATTAAATTAGGATTAATACCAGTATTGCTAATAGTATTTTTAATAACATCTACTATTTTGTCTTGATTAAATTGTTTTGCTGATATATTTATACCAGCGTTTAGATTAAAGCCCATATCATGCCATTTTTTAGCTTGTTCACATACTTTTTTAATAATCCATTCACCTAATGGTATAATTAAATTAGTTTCTTCAGCAATTGGAATAAATTTATATGGTGCCAAAACACCCATATCAGGCTGATTCCAACGAACTAAAGCCTCAAAGCCAACAATCTTATTAGATTTTAGTGATAGTTGTGGTTGATAGACAATTTGAAACTCTTCATTTTTTATAGCCCTAAACAAATTAGTTTCAACATTTAGTCTTTCCATTACTTCTTCATTCATATCTGGTTTATATAAATGAAATTGATTTTTACCTAAATCTTTGGATTTGTACATCGCAGCATCAGCATTTTTAATAAGAATATCTGGAGTAGTTCCATCTTGAGGAAATAGAGCAACTCCAATACTTGCAGTAATATGAAGTTCTTGACCTTCAATGATTATATTATTTAAATGCGTATTTAAAATTCTATCACATAACTTATATAAACCTGATAATCTTTTAATATTAGGTAAGAGAATTGTAAATTCATCGCCACCCCACCTTGACACTGTATCACTTTTCCTTGTTGATTCAATTAATTTATTTCCAATAATTTTAAGAAGTTTATCACCAATAGAATGTCCCATGGAATCATTTACATATTTAAAATTATCTAAATCAATAAAAAGAATAGCTAAAACTTCATCTTTTCTTTCTGCATTATGAATTGCTTGATCAAGCCTATCGTGAAAAAGAGCTTTATTTGTTAGTCCTGTTAAATCATCATAATGAGCTTGCTTATGTATTTTTATATCATCTACTTTTCTTTTAATTGCCATTGCAATCTGATCCGAAGAATATTGTAATATTTTCATATCTTCTTCTGTATAAATATAATCATCGGTATAATTTTGAACACATATCATACCAATAGTTTTTCCATTAGCTAATTTCAATGGAACACCAAGCCAATTAAAGCAGTTTTGCCCTACAGGCTCAATATCATTTGATTTTAAAAGGTTTTTATATATCTCCTTGTTAAGAAGCAATGAATCGCCTGTTTTTAAAACATATTCAGTTAATCCTTTTTTCATTTTATATGGGTTAGGAGTTTTATCATATTGATCTAAAAAATAAGGGAATGAGATAAATTCTGTTTCCCAATCAACTAATGCTATATAAAAATTCTTAACATGAGTAACTGTAGACAATATATAGTGTATCTCTTTATATAATGTTTCTAAATCATCAGAATCATGTATAGCTTCAGATATTTTATAGATACATGACTTTTTTATTTCTTCATTATGAATCTTTGTAATATCATCAATAATAATTAGTTTATCAAAATCATCAGATATGTCAGAATTTTGTAAAGTTATGTTTACAAAATGCTTTCTTTCTTTCTTATCATATATTTGAATATCATTTATTGAATTTTGATTAACTTTAAAGGAATCTTTTATAATTTTATAAATTTTCTTTTCGAAAAGTTTTTCAAAATTTAATTTTAACAAATCCTTAGAATTGTAAGATAACAAATTGAGAATATATTTATTTGCATATAAAATTTCATAATTCTTATTAAGAATAAGAATTCCTTCATTTAAGGATTCAACGATTTTTTTATAATTCTCTAAATTTAAATTCATTAAATATTAAATTTATCGGGTGAGATCATGCCTGCAGATATAATTATTTCCATTGCTTCTTCAACGCTAATATTTGTTTCAATTGCATCTTTGGATTTAATAAGAATTAAATATCCTGATGTTGGATTTGGTGTAGTAGGAACAAAAAGTTTATAACATTTTTCATTATCTTTATTATATGTCTCACCTGAAACCATCGCCAATGTCCATAAATTATCTTTTGGATATTCAATCAGAACTACTTTTTGAAAAGCTTTAGAGTTATCTTTAGTAAATGTGTTAGTTATTTGCTTGATTGTTTGATAAACTTTATTGACAATCGGAATTTTATTTAATATAGATTCAAAAAACATATATAATCTTTTGCCAAAAACATTTGATATTATAGCACCAACAATAAACAGAAATAAAATTGTAAGCAAAAATCCTATTAAATAAGAAAAATATATATAGAAATCCATAATAAATGGAATTTTATTTATAAATGTATATTTAAAGATAATATCAACGATATATTTACCTGGTTCGGAAAAAAACATAAACAGATATTTTATTAGCCAATAGGTTAAAGCTAATGGTATTATGGATATTACACCGGTTATTATATATTTTCTTATATTATTCATTCATGTATAATTTAATTAAAATTATATTAAAGTCTTTCAAATCTTTTATCTAAATCATTAATAGATAAGTTAATAATAATGGGCCTTCCATGAGGACAGTAATATGGATGTTTAGTTGAAAAAAGCTTATCTATTAGATTAACACATTCACTTTCATCTAACTTATCACCAGCTTTAATAGCTGCTTTACAAGAGTATGTGGCTGCCATATAATCAATGAATGATGAGTTTAATTGCTTATGTTCAATGAAATTATCTAGAATATCATCAATTACATCTTTTTCTTTTCCATTTGTTAGTTCAGGTGGTGATCCTTCAATAATAACTGAATTATTTCCAAATTCCCTTATATCAAAACCTATTTTATTTAAATATGGCAAAATATCAAGCAAGCTGTTGAAATCTTCAGGAGTGTAATTAATTGTTATAGGAAACATTAATTTTTGTGAATTTAATCCCTTACCATCTAAAGATTTTTTTGCCATTTCATATAATATTCTTTCATGTGCTACGTGCTGATCTATGACAATCAACCCAGAAGATATTTCTGTTAATATATATTTATTATGTATTTGCCATACTTTCATATCATTTGATAAAGAAAGGTTATTATCAACAAACATTTTATCAACAGTTTCTTTACTAACATTATTAGTACTTCTATTTGATTCATTAAATGGTAAATCTATAATTTGGCTATTATAATTTTCTTTGGGTGTATATAAATTAGGAATTACTTCAATTTTATTTTTTAAAGATTTTACAACAGATTTTTTAACAATATGTTGGATTTGCAATTCATTTTTAAATTTAATCTCAGTTTTTTTTGGATGTACATTAATATCAATAAATGAGTTATTAAGAGAGAAATTTAATAGGAAGAATGGAAATTCTCCTCTTGAAATTAAAGAATCATAAGAATTGTAAACAGTTTGGTTAATTAATGTATTTAATATATATCTGCCATTGATAAAAGTAAATTGATTTCCTCTTCTTTTTTTAACTAATGATAAATTCCCAATATAACCGCTAACTTTAAATTCATCTTGAATAAAATCAACTTCTATTAAAGAATCTTTATAGTCAATTCCATATATATTTATAATTCTTGATTTTAAATTTGACGATGGTAAATTATATATTTCCTTCTTTTCATTAAATAAAGAAAATGATATTTTTGGGTTGGATAAAGCAAAAACTTTAAACAAAACTAATATTTTTTGATATTCAATTGTATCTTTTTTCAGAAACTTTAATCTTGCTGGAACATTAAAAAATAAATTTTTAACATGTATCGATGTACCTTTAGTAATACTATTAGGTTTTGAATCAGTTATTTTTCCTCCATCAATCTCTAGTAAATGACCATCGTTTGAATCATTCTTTGATTTAATTGTAATTTTAGATACTGATGATATACTTGGTAAAGCCTCGCCTCTAAAACCTAAAGTGTTAATATTTTCTAAATCTTCTTCACTTTCAATTTTACTAGTTGCAAATCTTTCAAAAGCATTAAGCAGGTCTTCTTTATGCATTCCATGACCATCATCTAATATTAATATACTTTTTTTACCACCATCTTCAATAAATATTTTAATATTTTTACTTTTAGCATCAATTGAATTTTCTATCAGTTCTTTTATAACAGATGCTGGATTATCAACTACTTCACCAGCAGCAATCTGATTAATTAACTTATCGTTCAATTTTATAACTTTATTTATCATAAATCTATTTTAAGCTCTTTGTTTAAAACCATATTAATTTTCAAGTAAAAACTATTAATTTGTTTCATATAGTAATCAATTTTCTCTTTATATTTTTTTTCCAAATTAGGATTTAGATCTTCAAGATTAATTAAAATATTGTAAGATGCACCATTTGAAGCTGAATATAAAGATTGGTTTGCGACTCCAATATCAGATATGCAATTTAAATTTGCATGTTTTAATACTTTATATGTTACTTCATGTACTTTTAAACATGTTTCTAAAACCTTAAGTGGTACTTCGATTGCATAAATTATAGATTTATTAATTTCTTTATTACGAAGCAAGGTTTGCGATTTTGTTTTTTTAGGTAATCTTCTAGCTGAAATAATATTATTATAAGCAATTGTATCTTCATTAATAAGGTATAATAGCTCACTTGAGTATTTTTGAAGTTTTTCAGATGATTCATAATGAATTGATTGAAATTCTTTAAATTTTTTGTTGTCATATGTTAGATTACTTACCATGCAAGATAATGACGAGCCCAATAATCCTAATAGTGCTGATACGCTTCCTCCTCCTGGTGCGTATGTATTTCTAGATAATTCATTAGAAAAATCATTTATTGTATAATCTGATAAATTACTATCATCTTCTTTAACGCTATACTCGATTACTTTGTCTTTTACATTAAACTCACTAATATCTGTCAAACCTAAAGATTTAACTGCAATATTAAAAATATCTAACTCTGGTATACCAATAGATTTTTTTTGTTTATTTAAATAATACACCCCAGAATCAAATAATGCTTTTTTAGGTAATAGTCCAACAATTTCACTCCCAGTTACTCTAAAGCCTCTTTTCCTAGCTTGAACTCTAACTTCTTCAAATACTTTGTAAATAGATGTCTTCTTGTAATTGGTTAAATTAATAGAAACTTGAGCTTGATTATATTCTTCTATATACCAACCAACTGCTTTGCAATATTTAAATTTACCTGGTTTTTTAAGTCCAACACCGTTTTTATCACGAATTATTTTACCATTTTTATCTCTCTTTAACCTACCAGCTTCTCTAATATCTAATGCAATATCAGTTGCAACTTTTTTATCTATAGTATTTAAATTTATGTTATAAGCAATTAAGAATTCTCTTGCTCCAATTGCAGTAACTCCAGATTTTTTATTAAATTTATTTGGTCCAAAATCTGGTTTCCAATTATCATTTGAGAGTTTTTCTTGCATTCCTTCATATTCACCTTTGCGAATATTTGAAAGATTAATTCTTTCTTTATTTTTAGCAGAATATTCATATAAGAAAACTGGGATATTTAATTGATCACCCACTTTTTTTGCTAATATCTTTGAATATTTAATACAATCATTCATACTAACATTTTGAAGAGGTATTAATGGGCATACATCAGTTGCACCCATTCTAGGGTGTTCTCCTTTATGTGTTGACATATCAATATATTCTGAAGCATATTTAATTAATTTATAAGCTGCGTCAATAACAAAGCTAGGTTCTCCTACAAAAGTTAATACAGTTCTATTGGTATCAGATCCAGGATCAATATCTAGAAAATGAACATTTTCACTATTAATAACAATATTTTTTAATTCATTAACAAAGGAGTTATCTTTTCCTTCACTAAAATTTGGTACGCATTCAATTAACTTCATAAACTCCTCATATAATTAATAGTAAATATTATTATTAATAGTACTATAAGATTCTTTATAAGATTCCATTTAAAACTTTTATTCTTCCAACTATTATTTCTTAATTGTTTCATTAAAACAAATTAAATATAAATGAAATAATAGAATTAAAAAAAGTATCAATAATTGTGTAAAATGGCTGTAAAAAGAAACTAATTATAGAAATACCAGTTACCAAACCAATCAAAATTAAACCTAATAATACTCTTGGCCCATAAATAACTAAATTTTCATTAAAGTTTGGATAATATTTAGAAATTATATTACCAAATATCTGACCTCCATCCAGCGGATAAATAGGTAATAAATTAAATATAGCTAAATATATATTTATTTGAATAAATATTCGAAAAAACAGGTGTAATGAATCATTAAACATTGAATTAGCAAATGTGAATATAAAATACATTACAAAATACCCAAAAAATGCAAGCATAAGATTAGATATTGGACCTGCTGCTGCAACCTTAACAATATCTTTTCGTGGGTTATTCAGATTAAACGTATTAACTGGAACAGGTTTAGCATAACCAAAACCAATAAAAAGCAACATCATTGTACCCATTGGATCTAAATGTTTTATTGGGTTCAATGTTAATCGACCGTATCTATATGCAGTATCATCACCATAATAATATGCAACTATACCGTGAGAAAACTCATGTATACATAAAGAAAAAACTAATGCAGGTAAAAGTAAAATTAATATTTCAAAATCTAGTCTTAAAAGCATAGTTAACCTCTAGGGTGAAATTGTTTATGAATTTCTTTTAAATATGTTTTATCAACATGTGTATATATTTGAGTAGTTGATATACTTGAATGTCCAAGAAGTTCTTGAACAACCCTTAGATCGGCACCACCTTCTAATAGATGTGAAGCAAAACTGTGTCTGTAAGTGTGAGGTGAGATATTTTTATTTGGAAAACATAGTTTCGAGTGCTTGCTAACAATATTCCATGTTGTTTTTCTTGATAATGCATTACCTCTATTGCTTAGAAAAAGATAACCTTTAGAATTTTTCTTTCTTGCTAAAATTGGTCTTTCATTTTCGATATAGTTTAATAAATCTTGCTTAGATTTTTTACCTAGAGGAACCATTCTTTCTTTTTTACCTTTTCCTATAACTCTGATAATATCTTCATCTAAGTTTATATTTGTTAAACTTAAAGAAAGTAATTCACTTACTCTAAGACCAGAGGAATAAAGTAAAGAAATTATAGACTTATCTCTTAATGAATTTGCTTTTTTTAAATTTATTTTACTTAAAATTTTATCTATTTCTTCAAAATTCAATGTAAGTGGGATTTGTCTTTTTTGTTTAACAGATTGAAATAAATTAGATGTATTTAATTTAGATTTATTATTTATATATAGATATTTATGAAAACTTTTCAAACTTGATATCTTTCTATTTATACTAGAACTTGAATATTTATTACCATAATCAAAATTAGCAATTGTTTTTATGTATGATTTTATAACAGCATCATTAATTTTTTCAAGTGAATTTATATTTTTATCAAAAACTAAGTATTCAATATAATACTTTAAATCAAGATAATAAGAGTCAGTAGTATTTATTGACATATTTCTTTCAAATTGAAGATGTGCTAAATATTTTTTTACTTCATTTAATAATGAATTAAATATTTTTTCATTATTTTTCATTTGTTAACTCTAAAAGCTTATCAAAGGCTATATTTAAACCTCTATTTGTATAGACGATTACATTCATATTGGAATCTAAAAGTGTTATTGCAGGAATGCCTGTAGGCTTTAACCATTTATGAAGTTCTTTATTGTTATCAGATAGTACAGTAGTATGTTCATCTGGGAAGTTATCATACCATTCATAAACAGTGTCATAACTAGCATTTTCTCTATTTTCATTTTCATATAATACAGTAATTAACATTGCTTTATTATTATTAATTAAATCCTTAACTTTTTTATACTCTGGTCTCCACCATCTTTTACTTTCTATTTCATTATCATCCCATGTTAACCAATTCGCAAGAACATTACAAGGAGCACACCAGGTTGTCCCCATTTCAAGCAATACAAACTTACCCTCTGTTTTAATTTCTTTTAAGCTAACTAATTCTTCAAATTGATTTAAAGAGTAAAAATTCGGCAAAGTGTCATTGTATGCTGGCATACAATATCCACCTTTTGGTATTCTAATGCAATTACTATTATTACAGTCGTTACTATCATTGCAGTCACATCCAATATTTCCAGGGCATTCTATTACTATTTTATGGTTGAGTTTTTTATTTAACTCTTCATTTGATAATAAAATTGTTGTTGATAAGATTATAAATATAATAAACATACTAAAAACTTAATTCAACAGGAAGATTACTGTTACTTTTAGAATCGAAATGTAAAATATCTAAACCTTTAACTTTATTATCACTAATCTTGAATACCCAAGGTTCACACCAGCCAATCTCAGTTTTCAAAATATCTTCTTCTGATATATTTAATAAATACTTAACAATAGCTCTAATACTGTTACCATGAGCAGATATAATTATATTCTTATCTATATTTAGTAAAGATTTAAAGTATGGAATACACCTATCATATGTATCTTTTAAAGATTCACCATTAGGAGGAGGTGTATCATAACTTCTTCTCCATATTTGAACTTGTTCTGAACCATATTTCAATGAAGCTTCTGATTTATTTTGATCAACAAGGTCACCGTAATCTCTTTCATTTAATCTAATATCTTTAGTTATTGGTATATTTAAATTTAATTTATTTAAAATTATATTTAATGTATTTTGAGCTCTTTTAAGCTTAGATGTATATGCAGTATCAATTTGATAATTTTCAAGAAGTTTAGATGCATTTTTTGCTTCATTTACACCTTTAGGTGTTAAATCAACATCTTTCCATCCAGTAAATCTATTTTCTAGATTATAAATTGATTGTCCATGTCTAATTAATATCAAATATTTCATATTTATCCAGGTGGCCAATTAAATTTTCTACCAGCAATTAAATGTAAATGAATATGATATACAGATTGACCACCATCTTCATTACAATTGAATATTAGTCTATATCCATTTTCATCAATGTTTTTTTCTTTTGCTATTTCTTTAGCTATATAAATTAAATGACCTACAATTTCCTTATCCTCTATATTAAGATTGTTTATTGTAGGAATCTCTTTTTTTGGTACAATTAATATATGCATTGGAGCAATTGGATTTATATCATTAAATGCTATACATATATCATCTTCATGTATTAGAGTAGTTTTAATTTTCTTATCAATTATATCTTTAAAAATTGTGCTCATTCAAATAAGTTTAAATATTTTTCATAACCTTCTTTTTTGAGATCTTCTTTACGTATAAACCTTAATGATGCAGAGTTTATGCAATATCTTAGCCCTGTTTTATCTTTTGGACCATCATTAAATACATGTCCAAGATGTGAATTAGATTTATTAGATTTTATTTCTTTTCTCATATAACCTAACTTATAGTCTTCATGAAATTCAAATGATTCTTTATCAATAACTTCATAAAAAGATGGCCAACCGCTTCCTGAATCATACTTATGTATTGAACAAAATAATGCTTCACCACTTACAATATCAACATATATACCTTCTTCTTTGTTATCCCAATACTCATTATTAAATGGTGGTTCTGTTCCACAGTTTTGAGTTACATCATACTGTAATTTTGTTAATTTTTTTCCCATATAATCCTTTTCGACAATATTACTATTACTACAAACACAATAGCAAATTAATGTAAAATAAATAATTTTCTTTAAAAATAACATTATAATTTAATAGAAAATACTGAAATAGACGTCACAATAAATGAGCTTATTAAAACGCCTAATGTAATAGCAATAATGGATTTTTTTCTACTTAAACCAAATAAGAAAGCTGCAAGTGACCCTGTCCAAACACCCGTCAGTGGCATAGGTATACCAACAAATAAAATTAGACCATAAAACTTTAGAAAATAAATCATCTTGCCTTTCTTTTTAGTTCTTTTAAAAATATAATTTAAAAAATTTTTAAATAAATTATTTTTAGATAGAATATACATTATTGGTCCAATGGCATACAAAATCAATACACCTATCAATATGTTACCAATTATTGATATTAAAACAATTTCATAGACAGATAAAGAATAAAATTTTATTCCCCATGGTATCGAACCTCTAAGTTCAGTTATTGGTAGCATAGAAAGTATAAAAACTTTAAGATGTTCATTATTTAATGCTAAATCTAAAAATTTCATATCTTTAATATAATATTAATGAATATTTTAATGAATCTAAATGTATCTAGATTTAGAAAATTATTACAATTAGAGGTTGGTTGAATTAATTTAATATTTCATTTACAACTGAAACGATATCTAATACATTAAGGAATCCATCGGAATTAAAGTCAGCTGCTGAAAATTCATTTGATGTTGGCGATTGATTGTCTAAGATAAAGTTAACAAGCATAACAATATCTAAAACATTAATAAATGAATCTGAATTCACATCACCAGAAACATAAGTTGATAAAGAAAATGTTTCACTATGTTCATTACCAGTTTGACCGTATACATTAGTTACTGTCAAAGAAACTGTATATTCACCACTCTGTTCATAAGTATGTTCAGCGAAACCATAAGAGTTAGTAGTAGTATTTCCATCTCCAAAATCCCATGCCCAAGTACTTATTCCTTCATCATTTACAACTTCTGATAAATCTAAAAAGATAACATCATTATCATTTATTTCGTACTCAAATAAAGCCAAAGGACTTTCGTAGATTTCAGGTATTAAATCAATTAATGCATTTTGCCAAGTATCAAAACCACCCATTGTTGTAAGATTGAAGTAACCATTATTATATCCACCCCATCCCCAATTACAATGAAGGTTATTATTTTGATAGCCATCAACATTCCAAGCATGACCACCATTTCCATAACTATCACTAAATCCACTAAATAAAATAGGCTTACCATAATCTAATTGATTTTTTAATATATTTCTAAATTCTGTAATATTATCAATAACATCACCATCAGCATTATTAACATTACTTGAATATTTAAAAAATGTTTCCATAGCGTACTCAGCTGAAGGATAAACACCTTCACATTGAGCTCCAGAACCACTATTATCATAATCCATATTCACAGCTACGCCACTATGATATAACAATAATCTTGATGGATTAGTAGCGTAAGTTGGCGCCATATTATCGAAATCATAAAAAGCTGTACTAAAATCGACAGATAATTCACCTAAATCATCTTCAATATATGTATTACTACCTTGTCCTTGTTCAGGAAATCCCCAATAATACATTACCTGTGCCATTGCAACAGCTACACAGCCAACAGGACCATTAAAACCAGTTTCAGCAGTAAGAGTGTTATTCCAAGATCCAGATTGATCAAATTCAGCATCAATTAGAGGTGAAACATTACGATATTCTCTACTTCTAAAATCACTTTCAGTATATATATTCCATCTATTATTAATTTCATCTGTAGCTACAGATTCATTATTAATAAGTTCATATATATAGCTCTTTTGTTTATTTAAAAAATAATTAAAATTACTAGGATAATCTTCTAATTTTAAATTTGATTCAAAACTATATCCGATAACAGGATCTGCTTTATTAGAAGCAGAGATTAAGACAAAACCTACTGGAGCTAAATGATATGCATATATAACATTTTTATCCTGTTCTTTGATTATTTCAACATTTAAAATTGTATAGTTTGACTTATTTAAGCTACTATTAAATTGTTTATTAATATTTTGGACAACTTTATCAGCAATATCTATACTAATAGTTGATGAAAACATCAATGAGGATATTAAAAATGTAATTAAATATTTTATCATAATATATATTATAAAAAAAAATAGTTATAAAAAAGATAGAGTTTGTAAAAAATTATAACAAGATTGAAAATTATTTATTTTCAAATTTAACAACTTTATCTATTTTATTTTTTACAGCAACTTTATAATCTTCAATTAAAACTTGATAATTTTTGATTTTTTCTCCATTTATTGTACAATATTTGACAGCCCAATTATATCCATCTATTTCCGTAAAATCTAAATTTCCTGCTCTAATTATTTTTTTAATTGCAAGTGCACACTTCCATGGCTTATCAAATTCTTTTCTATCAAGATTTATTACTTTTTTATAATTTTTATCTAAAAAATCTAAACGTTCAAATTGATCTTTAAATTTCATCAAACGTCCATTTTCGTTATAATCATAGTGTTTTTTTACAATAAAATCACCGGTAGACCAATCACCTTTATATTCAACTACCATTTTGACTTGTCCATTCACATAATATTCAGTTGTTTTTCTTTTTATTTTTCTTTGCATTTATTTATATTTTCTTTCTTCTATTAATTTTTCTTCTATCTTTAAATTTAATAGGCATATTTTCACATCTCCTATTTTTTTTTCTTCTATCCTTTTCCAAATTAACTCCTTTATTTAAATTTAATTGTTTTAATTTTTCACTAATTGGCTTAGGTATTCTATTTGGATTTGATGCACCTAGTTTGTTTGTCATTGTCTTTCCTTTTCCTTAGCCAGTTAATAAAGTCATTGAAAGCTCCTTTGTAATATCGTGGAGTAGTTCGAACTCCATTGACGGGGTGTGGGACTTTGCAGACACCCACGTACTCCACAAGTATCTATAACGATAAAACGAGCATATGAATGCTCGTAGTACCTCATTTACAGAAGGTGTCGGAACGACTGGATTTGAACCAGCGACCCCTAGACCCCCAGTCTAGTGCGCTACCTAGCTACGCCACGTCCCGTTTAATCTTTGTATTTACTAATCAGGGAAACAATATCTGTTAACGATTTCTTTATATTAATTAAATCTTGTTTAATTTCTTGAATATCTGAAGACTTGTTTACTGAATTGCTGAATTGATCTGTCAAGTGCATTTTAGCACCTTTAATTGTGTACTTCTTTTTGTATAGAAGATCTTGAATATATTTTATTAATTTTATATCATTATCTTTATAGATACGATTTCCCGCAGTATTTTTAACAGGCTTTAAAACTGTGAATTCTGTTTCCCAATATCTTAAAACATATTGTTTTAATCCAGTAATTTTACTTACTTCTCCTATAGAATAATATAATTTATTTATTTTTTTAAGTGCCATAATATTAATATATACGTTAAAGTATTACTTTAAATATATTTAATATTTGACTATAATAAAAGAATATTTAACAATTTGTTACAATTGATACTTTATTCAAAGGGGGAATATTCTAAATTAAACGTTTTAGATACAGCTTCGTGGGTTACTTTACCATTACTAATATTAATTCCTGATTTAAGATATTTAGATTTAAATATATTATCATTTGAAATAATATCTTTTATATATGGCAATGTAACGTTAGTAAGAGCTAAAGTTGATGTATAAGGTACTGATCCAGGCATATTAGAGACACAATAGTGAACGATACCATCTACAATGTAAGTTGGATTTTTATGTGTTGTTGGTTTACATGTTTCAACACATCCTCCTTGATCTACAGCAACATCAACAATAACTGAACCTGAAGACATAAGTTTCAACATAGATTTATCAACTAAATTTGGAGCTTTACTACCGACAATAAGAACTGAACCTATTAGAAGATCTGTATATGTTAATAAATTTGATATGTTTAGATTATTAGAGTACATTGTTTGAACATTAGATGGCATAACATCATCAAGATATCTCAATCTGTCCATATTAACATCTAAAATGTAAACTTTTGCCCCTAGACCAGCAGCTAACTTAGCTGCGTTTGATCCAACAATTCCACCTCCGAGTATTGTTACAGTAGAAGCATCAACCCCAGGTACACCACCTAATAATTTACCCTTACCTTTCATATTAGCCTCTAAACATTTAGCACCATTTTGAACTGACATTCTTCCAGCAACTTCGCTCATTGGTATTAGGATGGGAAGTGAACCATCTTGGCTTTGAACTGTTTCATAAGCAATTGCAGTTGCACCACTATCAATCATTCCTTTTGTTAAAGATTCAGATGCTGCAAAATGAAAAAATGTAAAAATAATTTGATTAGATGTTATTAGTTTTATTTCACTATCTTGAGGTTCTTTTACTTTTATAATTAAATCAGATATACCGTATACTTCTTCAATAGTATCTAAAATAATCGCACCAGAGTCTATATAGCTTTGATTAGGAAATCCGCTACCAATGCCGGCATTTTTTTGAACGTATACAGTATTATTTAATTTTACAAGCTCATTTGCTCCATAAGGCGTCAAAGATACTCTCTGTTCATTATCTTTAATTTCTTTTGGAATACCAATAATCATGTTAGTCTTTTAATAAAGCTTTCATGCTTAAGCTAATTTTTCCAGAATCATCAACTTTAATAATTTTAACATCAACTTTATCACCAATATTTAAACAATCAGTAACTTTGTTTACACGTTCTTTTTTTATTTCAGAGATATGCACCAAACCATCTTTAGTTGGACTGATTTTTACAAATGCACCAAAATCTAGAATTCTAACAACTTCACATTCTTTTAATATATCTCCTGATTTTGGAACATAAGTCATTTGTTTTATGTAATCAAGAACACTGTTAATATTATCTTGACTTTGACCTAAAACTGTACATGAACCATCTTCTTCAACATTAATTTCAACTTCATATTGTTCCATTAATCCCTTGATATTTTTTCCACCAGGACCTATAAACATACCAATCATATCTGTTGGCATACTAGATTGACCAATTTTAGGTGCATGAACAGATAAATTAGTTCTGTGAGATTCGATTGATTTTTTCATTTCATTTAAAATATGAACTCTACCATCTTTTGCTTGTGAAAGTGCTTCACTAAGTATTTCATAGGATAAACCATCTACTTTTATATCCATTTGTATTGCTGTAATACCATCAAAAGAACCTGCAACTTTAAAATCCATATCACCAATATGATCTTCGGTACCTAAAATATCAGTTAAAATAGCATATTTTTTATTTTCATCCATAATTAAGCCCATTGCTACACCTGCAATAGGATGCTTAACAGGAACACCAGCATCCATTAATGCTAATGAACTCCCACAAACAGATGCCATAGAAGATGAACCATTAGATTCTAATATTTCTGAAACTAACCTTATAGTATAAGGAAAGTCTTCAAAAGATGGTAATGATGGTAAAATAGCTCGTTCAGCCAAATTACCGTGACCTACCTCTCTTCGAGATAAACTAAATTTTCCTCTTGCTTCACCAACACAAAATGAAGGAAAATTATAATGCAACATTACTCTTTTATAAGATAATCCCTCGATACTATCAATCATTTGCTCATCTCTTTTACCGCCCAATGTTGCAGCAATTAATGCCTGAGTTTCACCTCTAGTAAATGTTGCTGATCCGTGAGACCTAGGTAAAACAGAAGTTTCAATTGTTATATCTCTCACTGTTTTTAAATCTCTTCCGTCTGCACGATTACCTGATAATGTCTTCTCTCTTAAATCCTGTGCAACTAATCCATCTATATAGCTCTTAATTTCAGATTTTGAATCTGGATATTCTTCATCTAGCTGTTCAATAATAGAAGAAATAAAATTATCTACATCTGAATAACGTGAATGTTTATCTTTAGGATTATTTAAATCAGATATTTTACCCTCAACTAATTTGTCAATTGAGCTATTTAAATCAGTATTAACTTCTTTTACAGAAACATCTCTTTTAACTACATTCATTTCGGATAAAAAATTATTTTGAAATTCTACTAATTCTTTAATCCCTTCATGTCCATACTGTATGGCCATTAAAATATCTTCTTCAGAAACAAAGTCACATTTACCTTCTACCATGACAATTGATTCCTCACTTCCAGAAAGGACTAAATCAAAATCAGATTCTAACATCTGTTCCTTTGTTGGATTCATAACTAAATTTCCATCGATTCTTCCAACTCTTACGGAAGCTATGGGTCCATTAAATGGAATATCTGATAAAGACAATGCAAAAGAAGCTCCTAATGCTGCAAAAACATCTGGCTCATTTACTTCATCGTAAGAAATAACATTTATATCTAACCTTGTTTCATTATTAAAACCATCTGCAAACAAGGGCCTCAATGGACGATCTGTTAATCTTGAAGCTAAGATTTCTTTCTCGCTTGGTCTTGCTTCTCTTTTAAAAAAACCTCCAGGAATCTTTCCTGAAGCATAATACTTTTCTCTATATTCAACTGATAAAGGGAAAAAACCTCTATCTTCTTCTTCACCTTTACTAGCAGTTGCGGCTACCAGTAGCATAGTTTCTCCATATGTAACAACACATGAACCACTTGCCTGTTTAGCTAAATGTCCAGTTTCAAGAGTTAATTTTCTACCACCGAACTCAATTTGTTTTTTTAGATTCATTTTACTTCCTTATTTTAAGCTTTTTAATTAAATCAGTATATAACTGTATATCATTTCTTTGTAAATATTTTAATAATTTTCTTCTTTTCGAAACCATAGTCATCAATCCTCTTCGAGAGGAATTGTCTTTCTTATTGTTTTTAAGATGTTCGTTTAATTCATTAATTCTATCTGTGAACAATGCAATTTGTGCACTTGTAGAACCTGAATCATTTTTATTTTTACCATATTTAGCAATTACTTTTTCACTCACTATTTATATCCTTTCAAATTTACCTTTAATATGTCTTTTTTAATTTGTTTAACTAAATCTTCTTTAGTATTAAACTTATGTTCTTTTCTTATAAAATCTATAAATTCTATTGTAATATTCTTACCATACAATTGAAGATTCTGATTAATTACATGGACTTCTATTGTAATCTCCACGCAGTTTTTTTTTATTGTTGGACAATAACCTATATTGCAAATACTTTTATATTTTTTATTGTCTACTTCTAAAGTTACGGAATATACACCATTAGGTGGTATCAATTGTTCAAATGAATTAATTTTAATATTTGCCGTTGGATAGCCAATATTTTTACCAATATTTTGTCCATTAACAACTTTCCCCTTAAGACTATAATTTCTTCCTAAAAGCTTATTTGCTAAACAAATATTATATTTATTTATATTATTCTTAATATTCGTTGTTGTAACCTTACAATCATTAGAATCATACTCCTGACATTCTAAAACTTCTATATCTGTTTCTTTAAGATGTTCTTTCAAAAGCTTATAAGTTCCATCTCTATTTTTACCAAATTTATTATCATAGCCAATTAAAATTATAGAAGGATGATATTTATTAATGATGAGTTCAATAAACTCTTTATAACTTAGTGACTTTATAGTATTGTTAAATTCAACCTCACAAAGAAAATCAATATTAAGCTTATCTGATAAGATTATTTTATCCTCTAGAGTTGTTATAACTTTAAAATCAGTTTGATTAACAACAGTTTTTGTATGAGGATTGAAAGTTATAAGTACAGAATCAAGGTTATTATCTTTTGCTAAATGTGTTAACTTTTCAAGTATGTAAATATGACCTTTATGTACACCGTCATAATTACCAATTGTTATGATAGTTCTTTTATTAGATTTATATGAATCTCTCAGTTTATGTACAAGCATTTTCCAAATCCTCATATTTTAAACAGTTTGAGTAATCATAAGTACCTATTTTCAACCTAGTTAATTCAGTTAAGTGTCCATATGTATTTAAATTTAATGCTAAATCACGAGCTATAGATCTAATATAAACTCCCTTACCACATTCGACATTAATTTTAATATATTTATCTGAATAATCAACTATATCTATTGAATAGATATCAACTTTACTAGGTTTTTTTCTAATAAAAACATTATTTCTTGCATATTCATACATTTTTAAGCCATGAAATTTTTTTGCACAAAAATATGGTGGAATTTGATCTACGTTCGTTCCAACTATTTTATCTATTGATTTTTTTATATTATTTTTTGATATATTTATCTTTTTATATCTACTTCTAATAATTAATCCTGTATTATCGAGCGTATCCGTCTCTTCATGTAATTTTATTTTTGCCTGATAGACTTTTTTCATTAACATATAATTAGTTATATTTTTTGTATTATCTCCTGTACAAACAAGTAAAACGCCACTTGCAAAAGGATCCAGAGTACCACAGTGACCTAACTTGGATTTATTATTAAATGATTTAATTTTTCTAATAACATCATAAGAAGTTATATGCAAAGGTTTCCATATTGGCAAAAGATCGTTCATTTATTTTTTTAACAAAGTATTTATTTCATCATATGATTTCATACTATTATCTAAGAGAAATTTTATATCAGGAACATACTTAGCTTTTAAAGCTAGACCCATTTTATATTTAATATCTTTCTTTCTTGAAATTATCAAATTTAATATATCTAATGGATCTTTATTTTTTGAATTAAATATACTAATATAAATATCAGCTATCTTAATATCATTTGAAAGTTTAACATCTGTAATACTTATAATAGAATCAGCTATAATAATTTCTTTTAAAAAGACACTACTTAGGATTTTTTTAATTTGATTTGATAAACGCGTTGAGCGTTTATATGGCTTAATAGAATTAATACTTATTTTAACTTCCTTTTTACTTCTCTATTTTCATATACTTCAATGATATCATTTACTTCAAATTCTTTAAAGTTATCAATACCTATCCCACACTCATATCCTTCGAGAACTTCATTTGCGTCATCTTTAAAACGTTTCAATGATGTTAGGTGACCTTCATAAATAATTTCACCATCTCTAAGAAGTCTAAGTTTTGAATTTCTAACAACTTTTCCTTTAGCGATATGGCATCCAGCAATCATACCAATCTTTGGTATTTTAAAAATATCTCTTACCTCAGCTGTTCCAACTGCATCTTCAACAATATCAGGTTTCAATAACCCTTCAAGAGCTAATCTTATTTCTTCAATTGCTTCATAAATAATAGAATAATGTTTTATATCTACACCAAGTTCTCTTGATAACTTTCTAGCTAAGACAGATGAACTAACATTAAAGCAAATAACTATTGCTTTTGATGCTGATGCTAATCTTATATCATTCTGACTAACCATACCAACCGATTTTAAAATTATATTAACCTTTACTTCATCATTTGATAGATTCATCAAAGAGTCACTTAAAGCTTCAATTGAACCATCAACATCACCTTTGATTAAGATATTTAATTCTGAAGCTTTCCCAGATTTAATTTCTTCAGATATCTGATCCAAAGTAATTTTAGAATGCATTTGATGAATAGCTTCTCGTTCTAATCTTGAACGTTCCAAAGATATTTTTTTCGCATCTCTTTCTTCATCATAAATAACAAAAGATTCACCTGAGACAGGGACTTTTTCAAATCCAAGAATTTGTACAGGATCTGATGGATAAGCCCGAGATACACTTTCACCACGCTCATTCAATAAGTCCCTAACTTTGGAATACTGTGACCCGCAAACAAATATTTGTCCTTTTGTTAATGTCCCATGTTGAATTATAACAGTTCCAACAGGTCCAAGCCCTTTATCAAGTCTTGATTCTAAAACCATTCCTTTAGCTAAACACTTCCTAGGAGCTTTTAAGGTCAAAACCTCTGCTTCAAGTAAAATCTTATCTAATAAATCTTCAATCCCAGTACCTTTTTTAGCTGAAATTTCTGCACACTGTATCTTTCCTCCCCAATCTTCAACAAGAATATTTTTTTCAGATAATTGTTTTTTAATCTTATCAGAATCTGCACCAGGTTTGTCTATTTTATTTATAGCAATTATAATTGGAACAGAAGCAGCTTGAGCGTGGTCAATTGCTTCGATTGTTTGAGGCATTAATCCATCATCTGCTGCAACAATTAAAATAACAATATCAGTAACTTGAGCTCCCCTTGCTCTCATAGCTGTAAAAGCTTCATGACCAGGAGTATCAATAAATGTAATCTTTTTATTTTTGACTTCTACTTCATAAGCACCAATATGCTGGGTAATTCCACCAGATTCTCCAGCAATGACATTTGTTTCTCGTATATAGTCAAGCAATGATGTTTTTCCATGATCAACATGACCCATTACGGTTACAACAGGTGGCCTATCCTCTAAAAGAGAATCGTCAATAAGCTCTTCCTGGATATCTTCTTTGAAGATATCAACAGTCTCAACTTCAAAACCAAATTCATCTGCAATCATTGTAATAATTTCCATATCAAGTCTTTGATTTATTGTAACCATCAAACCCAAATCCATACATTTCATTATTATATCTTGAGCTGGAAGTTTCATCATTTTAGATAGCTCATCAACAGTTAAAAACTCAGGTACCTTGATTATTTTAACTTCATTACTTTCTTCATCGATAACTTCTACAGATTTTTTCTTAACTTTCTTTTTAGTTTTTTTATTTAGTTTTGACAATGATTCTGCAATATTTATTTTTTTTGCTGGACCACGTGATTTTGTATTTTTATTATCAGTAATTTTTGAAATATCAACCTTTTTAAAATTTGTTTCTTCAACTGCAGCATCTTTAACTGCCTGACTATTAAGCTTTTCTTTTGATTGCCTTATAGATTCTTTAAGATCTAACTTAGGTTTTTCTATTTTAGTTTCAATTTTTGGCTTTTCGAGTACTACTGATTGTTTTGTTTGATTGTTTGTTACTATAGCCTGACGAGCTTTTTCTTTCTGAACTCTTTCTACCTGTCTTTTTTCTTTAGAGAACTCAGTTAATATTAAAGAATATATTTCGTTTGATACAGGCATCATGTGATTAGAAACCTTAAAACCATTATTTTCTACGAATTTAATGATTTCATGATGTGAAATATTTAATTCCTTAGATATCTGATATATTCTTTTTTCTTTCATTAGCTGTCTTTAAGCTCATCCTTAATATTAAGAATTAATTTTTCTAACGTTTTTTCACCTAAGCCTTTTAGTTCAAGTAACACTTCTTTATCTGTATTGAAAAATTCACTAGTTTCTTTAATTTTATTATCAATTAAAAGGCTTTTAAATTTTTCACTAATACTATTTAAATCTTTAATTTTAATGTTTTTCGATAAAGAATGCTGACTCTCACTCTTTGCTTCAATAGTATACCCAGTAACAGATTCTGTTAATTTAAGATTTGAGCCATTCCTTCCTATAGCTATTGCTAGCTCATCATCATTAAATATTGCCACAGCAAGCTTTTTATTTTCATCAATATAAAGATCTATTGGCTTTGCTGGTGATAAAGCTCTTGAAATAATTAATGCTGGCTGTTCACTATAATTAATTATATCAATCTTTTCTCCATTTAACTCCCTAACAACAGATTGGATCCTACTTCCTTTCATTCCAACACAAGCTCCTACAGCATCAATCCTTCTATCTGATGAATAAACAACAATTTTACTTCTATCACCTGGTGATCTTGAAATATTTTTTATTTCAATAATTCCATCTTCAATCTCCGGTACTTCCAATTCAAATAATTTTTGTAAAAAAGTATTGCTTGTTCTTGACATTATAATCTCAGGTGATTTACCAAATTTTAAATCTACTGATTTAATTAAACCTCTAATCTGATCACCTCTCTTAAAATGATCATTATAAATTTGTTCGGATTTAGGAAGTATTATCTCGATTTTATCATTATCTGTTACAAAAATTCTGTCTCTTTGGATTTGATGAACATACCCTGAATATATTGAATCAACTTTATTGTTGAAATCATTATAAATAGATTCTTTTTCAATATCTTTTATTCTAGTAGACAGGTGCTGCTTTGCATGAGAAATAAGTCTACGCCCAAAAGAATCAGGATTTATTATATCAATATACATCTCACCGACAACAAGAGTATCGTCTGTTTTAATAGCATCTTCAATTGATATTTCTGTCACTTCATTCTTAACGACATCAACAACTATTTTTTCATGAAATATTTCAATATCACCACGTTCCATATTAACAATAATACTGAAAATATCTTCATTTTCTTCACCATATTTTTTTAATAGCATTGATTTAAAAATATCCTCAATAATACTTGATAAGTATGTTTTTTCAACATTTTTATCTTTTGAAAGTAATGTAAAAGCTTCAATTATTTGTTTACTATCCAATTTTTTTACCTCTTTTTATTATTTGCATAAAAAAAGTGGGGTAATATTCCCCACTTTTAGAAACTAAATTTAAACATAAAAAACTGTTCAATCAAACTTAAATTTTAACCACTTATTTGCTCATACAAAGATTTTAATTGAAAATCGTTGATTTTATCTATATTAATAGTTTCATATAAGCTTTTAAATTCTTCGTTCATAGAAATATCATTATAGAGCATACATAATTTAATTTTAGCATATACTTCTCTATCGTAGATATCAAAAAGTTTTATAGATTTTTTATAGTTTTCTATAGCTTTTTCATTGTTTTTAATTCTAATAAAATAATCACCACGCATTAAGTAAAATGAAGCTTCAATATTATTATCATTTGTGTGAAATTTATTATTATCAATCATATTTTTCAGACTATCTAATAAATTATTTTCCATGTAATGATTAAACAAGTAAACATATGCCTGATTATATGATTCTGAAGCTGAGTATGTTTGTAAAATTTCCTTAAAACTAGAAATGCTCAAATCATCCTTTTCATCTAAGTACTTATTAGTTGTAATGCTAACAAATCTATTGTAGGATGAATCTTGATTGCTTGATCTATTATTATAAACAATAACTAATAATAATAATACTAATATTGAAATAGATACCTTCAGCACACTGCTTGGATTAGTTGATATGTAAGTTAGGCCCTTTAAAAAAGTATCTCTTACTGGATCATATTTTATTTCTTCTTTATTCATTTTTGTCGTACCCTCGCCCAGAATCGAACTGGGAGCCTTTCGCTTAGGAGGCGAACGCTCTATCCAGTTGAGCTACGAGGGCATCCTTTATTTAATTTTTCATTAGCTATAAGTTAAATCTTTAATTTTTTTATTTACAATATTATTTTTCATCTTTTAATGGTCTATTCATTAAATTCATCATTGATTTTTTTGGTTCATAATTTTTATAAATTATATTATAAATCTCTGCACAAATTGGCATATCTAAATTATTATCTATGATAATATCATATAAAATCTTCGATGTATTTATACCCTCAGATATCATACCAATTATCTTTTTAGAATCTTCAACATTTTTTCCTCTAGATAATAACTCCCCAAATCTTCTATTTCGACTAAAAGAGCTATAGCAAGTACAAGCCAAATCTCCCAATCCTGAAAGACCATAAATAGTATTGTTTTTAAATTCATATATTTTTGATAATTGCATAATTTCATACAAACCTCTTGTAACCAAAGAAGCTTGAGCATTATCACCTAAATTAAGACCATGGCATATACCAGAAGCTATAGCAATAACATTTTTAACAGCAGCACCTATTTGAACTCCGATAATATCATCAGAAGTATATAATCGAAATGAATCATTTGAAAAATAATTACGTAAACTCTCTCTATATTTTTTATTAGTGCTTGCAATGATTGATGCAGTAGGGCATTTTTTTATTATTTCTTCAGCATGATTTGGTCCGGATAATATAGCCAAGTTACTTTTTTTGTAATTAAATTTATTAATTAATAGTTCAGAAATTAGAAGTTGCGTTTTATTGTCCAATCCTTTTGATAATAGCACTAATTTAAACGATTGAAGATTGTTAGCAGAAATAAAATCTGATATTGAATTACTTGGAATTGCAAGAACAGTAATATCTTTAGAGTTTAGTTTTTGAAAATTATCTGTATATATAATCTTTTTAGAAATAAATGATCCAGGTAAATCAGGATGGATATTATTTTTAATAAGTGATTTTGATTTTGAAGAATTTCTATGTAAAACTTTAACTTTAAACCCGTTTAATATCAAGAGATTTGCAAAGGTAATTCCCCATGTTCCTGCTCCAATAATATTAAAATTCATTATTAAATAACTTCACCAATAAGATAGTATGATTCATTCAATTTATTTAGATAGTTTTCTAATTTATTTAGGCTATCTTTATTTATAATTAATACTATACCTATTCCAAGATTAAATGGACGTATCATATCATTAAATTTAATATTTCCTTCTTTTTGTATTAATTTGAAAATACTTGGCCATTCCCATGAATTCCAATCAATCTCGATATCTTGACCTTTTTCTAAAACTCTATGAGTATTTTCAATCAAACCACCGCCAGTAATATGTGAAAGCGCTTTTAACCATGGTTTTTCAAGTATATCACTTAAAACTGGTAAGTAAGATTTGTGAATTTTTAATAATTCTTCATCAATAGAACATCCTAAATCTTCAATATATTCACCTATTTTATATTTATCTAATAAAACTTTTCTTGCTAATGAATATCCGTTTGTATGCAATCCATTTGAAGGTAAGCCAACTAAAATATCACCTTTAGATACTTTGTTATTAGATAGCATTTTTTCTTTTTCTACAACACCAATAATAGTTCCACTAACATCATATTTTTTATTATCATAAAAACCAGGCATTTCAGCAGTTTCACCACCTATTAAGACACAATTATTTTCCTTGCAAGCAATTGAAAAACCTTTAATAACATTATCTAAAATATTATTATCTAACTTACCAGCTGCAAAATAATCTAAAAAAAACATTGGTTTCGCCCCGATTACGAGTATGTCATTTACGCAATGATTAACTAAGCATTGGCCAATAGTATCATGTTTATTTGCCAAATTTGCTAAGAGCAACTTAGTTCCAACACCATCAACACTTGAAACTAAAACAGGATTATTATAATCTTTGTTTGGAAAACTAAAACAACCCCCAAATGATCCTATGTCTGATAATGTATATTTATTAAATGTTGTCTTTGCATGCTTTTTTACTTTTTTTAATCCGGTGTTCGCAGCATCAATATCAACACCAGCGTCTTTATATGTTGTCATATTTATTTATAAATTGTTTCAATTAAGTTTTCGTAGTTTGCTATCACCTTTTTTCTTACAATAGACATTTTCGGAGTCATTTCTCCTTTTTCTATTGAAAATTCATTTGGTAATAATTTATATTTTTTTACAGATTCATAACTGGAAAATTTATCCATTATTGATTTTATTTCAACATCAAGTAATTTCAATACATCCGGGTGATCAACCATTGCTTCATTACTTAACTTTTCTTTACTTATTGAAAATAAGAAATCATTAATATTATCATAGCTAGGTACGATCAGAGCACTAATAAAATTTCTTTTATCACCGATTATTAATGTTTGTTGTATATATTTAGATTGATTAAGAGCAACTTCTAAAGGTGCTGGAGCGATATTTTTACCTGCAGATGTTACTAGTAAACTTTTCTTTCTATCAGTTATTTTCAGAAAACCATCATCATCTATCTTGCCGATATCACCTGTGTGAAACCAACCATCATTATCAAAGACTTCATCAGTTGCCTCTTTGTTATTATAATAACCAAGCATAACGTTAGGTCCTTTAGCTAAAATTTCGCCATCTTCAGCAATTTTCAATTCAACATTATCCAGCTTAACACCAACAGTGCCAAATCTTATTTTTTTTGGAGTATTACTTGTGAGAACTGGTGATGTTTCTGTTAATCCATATCCTTCTAATATTGTAATTCCAATACCTGAAAAAAATTCTGCTATTTTTTGTGGTAATGGTGCACCACCGGAAATAAAAAATTTAATTTTTCCACCAAGTTTAGCTCTTACTTTACTATATATTAACTTATCAGCAATTTTATGCTTTAATTTTAATAAAAATGGAATTGATTGATTAGCGTGTGTTAAATTTGTATAATCCTTACCGATCTTAAGTCCCCATGAAAATAATTTTTGCCTAATAGCTGGTGCATCTTTTAAGCCAGCCATTATTTTATCATACATTTTTTCAAAAAACCTTGGAACACAAACAACAATAGATGGCGATACTTCTGACATATTCAAACCAACTGTTTCAATATTTTCTGCATAATAAATTTTTGATTTAATAAACATAGGGAAAAAATGCCCAGCCATTCGCTCTAAAACGTGACTTAGGGGTAAAAATGATAAGAATTTTTCTTTATATAAATTATCTTGTAATTTAACAACTTCAGTTAAATTAGAAATTAAATTTTTATGAGATAACATTACACCTTTTGGCATACCTGTAGTTCCTGATGTATAAATAAGAGTAACTAAATCATTCTCTGATATTTTCATAGAATAATCTTCAATTATCGAAATATTATTTTTTTTAATATGATTTTTACCTAATATTAATAAATCTGAAAATTTATAACAGTAATCAATAGAATCACCAACTGAGTCATCATCAAGTAAAACAATATATTTAAGCGATTCACATTTATTATAAATTTTATTAATTTTTTCAAACTGGTCTTTATTCTCAACAAAGATTAACTTACTTTCAGAATCATTTAATATGAATTCTACTTGCTCTTGAATTAATGTAGGATACACAGTTGTCGTGGTCATACCAGCTGATAATATAGAATAGTCCGCTAAAGCCCATTTATGGGAAGTTGATGACAAAATAGAAACTTTATCTTTTGGTAATAAATCTAAATAAAGCAAAGAGCCAGATAAGTTTACAACTATATCTTTTACTTCACTTCCAGTAATTGGAATCCAATCATCATTATTTTTGTAATTTAATATGTTTTTGTTTTTTTGCTCTTCAATTACTGAAAAGAACATTTCTGGAATTGTTTTATAATTCATATTATATATATAATTAATTATTAATAATTTATAAATAAATAACAATATATAAAGTAGAAATAAATTAATTTATGCCGAGGTGGTGAAATTGGTAGACACGTTGGATTCAAAATCCAATGTTTTTCGGAACGTGTGGGTTCGAGTCCCACCCTCGGTACATAACAATGAAAAAATTAGATCTCCACGGGATAAAACATATTGATAGCAAACAGCTTATTTTAAATTTTATTGAAAAAAACATAGATAATCTTCCAGTTGAGATAATTACAGGAAATTCATTAGAAATGCAAAATATTGCTAAAAAAATTATTAAAAGTTTTAATTTAAAACATTCATATCCAAACTTCAAAAATCTTGGTTCATTAATAATAACGGAAGATTATTGATTGGTTATTCTTGAGTTTTAGACATCTCTTGCAATTGATTAGAAACATCTTCAATTACTTTCGTAGCCTCATCGATAATTGGAATTATTATATCCTCTGACTCACCTGGAAGATCACCTTCTGTGTATATTTGAAAAGATATATAAACAATTAGAGAAAAAAATACAAATAAAAGGAGTTTAAAAAACTTTTTTAAAATACTATAAACGACTATTAATATCAATATTATTACTAAGGTAAGATATAATGGCTCAGATATTATTGTATTGTATAAATTTTCATAATTCATTCAATTAATTTAAAATAAATGTGACATAATTAACATTTATTATTTATTTTATTATTTTGTGATATACTTCTCATTTTTTTTTAATCCATTTGATTATAATTAAAAAAGAGGATATTGTTATGAACAAAAATAAAAAAAAGATAATGAAACTAATTTTGAAGCTTAACTTAATATTAGGATTTTATAATTTATTCCTATTTAGTCAGGGAAATTTAATTTTCAATTTGCTTATAGGATCTTTAAATGTTGGGATATGGGTTTTTTTTAGAGATTTAAAATTACTTACTTATAAATAATTATTGTGGATTTCCATCAATATCATAATTCTCTAAAGTTTCAATTAGTGTACCAATTTTATATTTTTTTACAAATTTAAGCTGACCATTGCTATACCAATGCTTGGTAATGCCATCCAGAGTATTATTAATATAATTTACTTCAGATTTAATCTGACCATTCCTGTACCATTTTTTTTGTAAACCATTTAAATTACCATTGATATAATTATATTTTATTGATAATTGCTTATTATCATACCATTTTTTTTGTTCACCATTTTTTTTTCCATTTTGAAAGTTATATTCAAGCAAAATATTACCATTATCATAATATTCTCTTAACAAACCATCTTCTATAATTCCGTCAGAAATTTTATTAAAGTTACCGTAAACCCAAAACGTTAAGTTAGATTCTATATATTTATATTTTACAGTATCAAAAGATATGATAGAATTGTTATCATTCAAAAGCATCTCACCAATAATCTCAAGATTTTCATCACACCTTTTTACAGTTATTTGACTTAAGTTAGAATTAATTTTAAAATCCAGGTCACATAATTCTAAAATAATTTTCTTTTTTCTTTCATAATCGACTTCATTAATTGAAATCAATTTGACAATATAATTACCATTAAATTCATCAATATAATCTTTTAAATCAATAGTATTGACATTTTTATTTTTAAATATCTGAAATTGTTTTATATCTATATTATTTTGTGATAGAAGATTGGAAAAAAATAATAATATAATTATAATATATTTATTCATTATTCCATACAGGTTTACGTTTATTTATAAACGCATCAAGTGCTTCATCTCTATCTTTTGTATTCAGAGATTTATTGTAATTATCTCTTTCATTTTTTAATGTATAATTGCGATTTTTTTCATACAAGCTACTATTAATAGCTTTCTTTGAAGATTTTACAGCAATAGGAGCATTTTTTAAAATATCATTAGCAATTGAAAGGCCAGAATCAAGCAACTTATCTTTATCAACATTATTCATTAAAAATCCAAAATTTTTAGCTTCTTCAGAATTGAATTTCTTAGCTGTATATATCCAATATTTAGCATTTTGCAATCCTATAATTCGCGGCAACCTAAATGTTCCTCCTGCTCCAGGAATTATACCTATACTTGTTTCAGGTAATCCTATAATAGAATCGTTTGATCCTATACGTATATCACATGATAGTGACAACTCAGTTCCTCCTCCTAAACAATACCCATTTATTAAGCAAATTGTTGGTATATCTAAATCTTCGATTGAATTAAAACAATCATTAAAAATATTCAATGCTTCTTTAGATTGTGATTTAGACATAATTTTTCTTTCTTTAAGATCTGCTCCAACAGAAAAATTATCTAAACCTGAATTAATAATCAAAACTCTACATTTACTTTTCGATATATCTTTCATTTTGTTTGTAATATCTATCAAAAAATCTGAAGAAAGTGCATTTAGTGGTCCTCTAGATAGTGTTAATATACCAATACAATCACTAACAATTTTAAATTCTGTATACTTACTCATTAATATATTCCTTTAATTTATTAGGGAAATCAATTTCCATTAACAATATAGCTTGACCATAAGTTTTTCCTTGCGCATCATTCAATAATGAATCACTTCCACCACCACCTAAACTATCTTCTAAAATAAAATTAAGTGATAACAAATTATCTAGTTCATACCTTAAAACATCACCTTTAACAAAATCAGAAAAATATTCTTTTACCATTAAAGAAGATAAATATTTTTTTGACCAATCGTAAGCTTCTTGAGAATTAAAAATAACACCAACATTTGTATTCTTTCCTTTATCTCCAGAACGTGATGAAGCTATTGAACCTAATTTAATTTTCATAATATTTCCACAGTTGTATTTACTATTTTCTTATCTATTAAAGATGGCCAAAAAGAAATAACTTCTTGTGCTTTTGGTCTACCACCAGCAAAACCTGTTATACCTGGAGGGCCTGTAGTTATTAATGGTGAAATCTCTTTGCCAAAACGTTCAACTTTTTGTTTATCACTATCTTTAACTGATAATCTTAAAACAATTTCATTTGAACCCGAATATTTATGATTCATTTTTTTATGACATGAATCAAACCCTAAAAACTCTGTGTTTTTATTGTTAAAATCATATCCAGCTAATTTCAATCTATCCCAAAAAATTTTTGAAACATACTTTGCCTTTTTATATGCATGTGGGCCTGATATTGTCAACTGACCTGAAGATTTATATCCTGAAAAATAACTAATAGACACCTTGTAAGTATCTGTTGCTTTAAAACCTTTGACATTTTTTATAGAGACAGTATTATCATTATTATCAATAAGATTAAACGAAGTAAAATCAACACACACATCAGGTGAAATATAATTTTTCGGATCTCCCATCTCATATAAAACTTGCTCAGATATTGAAAGTTTATTAATAATACCATCAGTACCTTTTGGTTTAGTTACATTGAAATTTCCATCTGGATATACTTCTACAATTGGATATCCAATATTAGATAAATTTTCAATATCGTACCATTTAGAATAGTTTCCACCAGTGCATTGAGCACCACATTCTATTATGTGGCCAGCTAGAGTACCGGAAGCCAACTTATTGAAATCATTATTTTTCCAATCAAATTCATAAAGCAGGGGTCCTAAAGTTAATCCAGGATCAGAAACTCTTCCAGCTAAGACAATATCAGCACCTTTATCTAGGGCATCTTTAATACAATAACTATCTATATATACATTTGCTGAAGTAATCTTATTTCTAATAAGACTTATATCTTCTCCAGTTTCTAAATTTCTAAAACTTTGACCTGAATTAATTAATCCATCTATATTGTTATAGATATCATCACCTTTAACTACACCAATTTTAAAATCAGATTTATTTTTTAATTTTAACTTTATTGCTTTTGCACATTCAACAGGATTAACACCACCAGCATTTGTAATAATTTTGATATTATTCTTCCTAATATCATCCTGATTATTTACAATTAAATCAACAAAGTCCTTAGCATAACCAAATAAGGGATTTTTTAATTTTTGTTTTTGCATTATAGAAATAGTTACCTCTGCTAAGTAATCAAGTGTTAGATAATCAATTTTACCATATTTAATTAAATTTACTGGAGCATCTATACTGTCTCCCCAAAATCCTTGCCCATTTGCTATTTTTACAATCTCTTTCATACTTGGAAAACTCCATAGTTTGGCTTTTTATTTTTATTGCTGTTATTAACAATTTTTAAGCTTCTAATTAATATTAACCTAGTATCTTTTGGTTCAATAATTTCATCAACCCATAATCGAGAAGCTCCATATGTTATCTTTGATTGTTTATCATAAGCATCTTTTATATCATTATAAATAGAGTTTTTTTCTTCACTGCTTATTTTACCAAGTTTCGAAATTTTCAAAGAAGTTAATGTTTTAGCTGCCTGATCTCCACCCATTACTGCAATTTTAGAGTTTGGCCAAGCAAATATAAATGAAGGGTCATAAGCTTTACCTGACATCGCATAATTACCTGCGCCATAACTACCACCTACAATTAATGTGATTTTTGGTACTACACTATTTGAAACAGCATTAACCATTTTAGCTCCATCCTTAGCTATACCTGACCACTCAGCATACTTACCAACCATAAATCCATTAACATCATGTATAAAAACTATAGGTATGTTATCTTGATTACAATTCATTATGAACCTTGCGCCTTTATCTGCGGAATCATTATATATAACTCCACCAAGTTGTATTTGTCCATCATCTGATTTAATAACAGTTTTTTGATTTGCTACTATACCTACTTTATATCCGCCAATTTTTGCATTTACACAAACAATAGTTTTTCCGTAATTTTCTTTAAATTCAATGAATTTACTTTCATCGACAATCCTGGCAATTATTTCTTTAATATCATACTGTGAATTATTTTGCACATCTAAATAATTATACAAATCTTCAAATTTCAATAATGGATCTGATGATGTAAATGATACATTGTTTTCTTTTAAGTTGACATTATCAACAATTTCTTTAATCTTTAATAATGCTTCATAGTCATCTTCAACTTCATAATCGACAATACCACTAATACTCGAATGTGTTTTACTTCCACCTAATGTTTCAGAATCAATTTCTTGCCCTACTGCAGCTTTAACTAATGCTGGTCCTGCTAAAAACATACTTGAACCTTTTGTCATGATATATTTATCACACATTACAGGTAAATAAGCACCACCTGCTACACATGGTCCCATTACTGAAGCAATTTGCATATTTCCATTTGATGAAAGTCTTGCATTATTATAAAATATTTTTCCAAAGTGTGATTCATCAGGGAATACTTGGTCTTGAATTGGCAAGAAAACACCAGCAGAGTCAACTAAATAAATAATAGGTAAATTATTCTTATATGCTATTTCTTGAGCTCTTAATGTTTTCTTTAATGTAACTTCAAAGTATGCACCAGCTTTAACTGTTGCATCATTAGCTATAATCATAAAATTAAAGTTATTAATTAAACCAACGCCTGCTATTAAACCACCAGATGGACATCCACCATATTCCTCATACATCTCATAACCAGCAAACCTTCCAAATTCCATAAAACTGCTATTATCATCGATTAAAAAATCTATTCTTTCTCTTGCTGTTAAACGACCTTTATCATGTTGTTTTTGTATAGATGCTTTACCACCACCTTTTTTGATAATATCTATTTTCTCATTAAATTTATTAATTAAAGACAAGTATTCTTTAACCACATTATCATTTTTAAGATTTGAAATTTTACTTTTATAACTATTCGTCATTAAATACACCAATATTATTATATTTTTTCATTCTTTCATCTACAAGTTTTGTTTTGCTTAAAGATTTTAAATATTTATACTCACTACTTATTACATCTTTAACGCTATTATATACCATATGCTCATTATTATGAGCACCACCTAATGGTTCATTAATAATTTTATCTGCTATGTTCATATCAAAAAGATCTCTTGAATTTACTTTAAGCATCTCTGCAGCTTCTTTATTAAAAGAAGAGTCGCCAAATAAAATTGATGCACATCCTTCTGGTGAAATGACCGAATACCAAGAATATTCAAGACAAATAATTCTATCAGCAAGTCCAATTGCTAACGCTCCACCAGATGCACCTTCACCAATAACTATTGAAATTATAGGTACATTTAAAGTTGACATTTCAAATAAATTATCAGCTATTGCTTGAGATTGACCTCTTTCTTCTGCTCCAATTCCTGGATATGCCCCAGGTGTATCAATAAATGATATAATAGGTAAATCAAATTTTTCTGCCAATTTCATCATTCTTAAAGCTTTTCTATATCCTTCAGGTTTAGTCATCCCAAAATTATGTTTAAGCTTTTCTTTAGTTGTCCTTCCTTTTTCTTGGCCTATAATTGCATATTTTACATTATCAATTATTCCAAAGCCTGTAATAATCGCTTTATCATCAGAAAATTTTCTATCACCATGAATTTCTATCCATTCATTTGAAATATTTCTAATGTAATCGCTTGTATGAGGTCGCATTGGATGTCTTGCTATTTGAACTTTCTGCCATCTAGTTAAATTTGAATAAATATTATTTTGCTCTCTTAAAAGTTGATTTTCCAAGGAGATGATTAATTCATCATTGTTAACGTTACTGTTGTTACTCAAACTTTTTGCTTGAACTATTCTATCGTATAATTCTTTTAATGGTTTTTCAAATTCTAATGTAAACTTTGACATAATATTAATTTCTAATTAATAGCTTATATTTGCATATAAACTTAAAAAATGATAAGTATAAATTTAATTTAATAAATAAATAATTAAAATAATTTCTACTACCATTTTTTACATGTATAATTTTAGAATCAGGATAATAAAATACATCGTATCCTTTTTTATTAACTTTATAACAAAAATCAGTATCTTCAAAGTATAAAAAAAATCTTTCATCAAAACCATCAACTAGTTTATATAAATCTCTATTAAACATCATAAAAGCACCACTAACTGAATCGACACCATGAGCTTTATTTTCAGATGAATCCATATAATTATACTTATTGCTAAATCCCAAGTAATGTAATTTAAATAAGTATGGAAGAATTACATTTAATCTTGGGAATCTGCGCCTTGATGATAACTGAAATGATTTATCTAGATTTAAAACCTTGCAACCTAAAACACCAATAGAATTATTACTATTAAAATAATTATACATATTAAGAATAGTATCAGATTCAACAACAACATCAGGATTCATTGTAATTATTATTTGAAAGCTTGATTCATTAATACCAATATTAATAGCTTTTGAATATCCTAAATTTTTTGAATTTTCGATTATTTTTAAATTTAGATTACTGTATTTCTGATTTAGGATAGTTTTATACGAATTATTATTTACTATTACTATCTCTATATTTAAGCAATCTATATCTGAATTATTTATGGATTCTATACATTTATTTAAATAATTATCAGAATTATAGTTTACAATGATTATACTAATCATTTAATTAGCTTTAATATTTTTTTCAATCTTAACATTGGAACAATAAATATTGCTTCAATTATAATCCTCTTCGACATTTTTGACTTTCCAATAGTTCTATCAGTAAAAATTATAGGAATCTCTTTAATTTTAAAATTTTTAATGCATGCTCTATAATTAATTTCAATTTGAAAAGAATATCCTTGACTATTTATACTATTCAAATTAATTGACTTTAATAAATCAATATCTATACACTTATAACCACCAGTACAGTCATAAATATTTAATCCAGTTATAATTTTTGCATACAGATTAGCAAAATAGCTAAGAGCAA
>CEWO01200137.1_pt1 | contig 45954 bp, 39 predicted proteins | sample 361561 | NCBI WGS metagenome assembly CEWO01 (sample SAMEA2623627, study PRJEB7988) | marine metagenome | isolation source: saline water (ENVO:00002010), including
AGGATGAAAACCTGGCGTCCTAACCACTAGACGACCGGGCCATAATGGTTCTCAAAATTGAGTTTGCAAATTTATACTTTTTTTTAATCTTACAAAGAAATTACTTATTATTTGTTTCATGAGATAACTTAAAGCCTAGTCTTTTTGAAGTTTTTATCTTATGATTATTATCTACATCTAATATTTGATGAACTGAAACTACTTTTACATCATTAAAATTAGGAGTCTGTAAATCAAAATCTAATGAATAAACCATAGATGAATTGATAATCTTATCGATTTGATCCGTATTAATCTTCTGATTACCAAAATCATTAAATAAAAACCCTAACTCTTTATCTCCCTCAACAAAGAAATGCATATCCTTATTAATAAAAATACGAGCAATAAGAAAACCTGCATCATTCAAACGATTATACTTTAATGAGTCTGAAAGAAAATTATAAATATTGATGACGCCACAAAATGAACGCATCCTATCCTTATTAACATATTCTGTTTTATGTATTTGATGAGAAGGTTCAAAATCAAAAATATTTGAATGCATATTAAATAAAAGGGTGTCTCCAGAAAATTTTATCTTTGCGTCAAAATCACCAGATTCCTCATACAGAACCTCAACATCATTATCCGAGACTTCATTATTTAGCCTAACTGATTTTTCTTTCAATATATCTTGAATTTTTGCGAAAACATCTTGCGTAATACGATAAACTTTCTGTTTAGTACTGGATTTCTTCTTTAGTAACTCAAGTATCTTTCTTTCTGATTCCATATTAATATGCTTTAGCAAAAAGCACTCGTTTATTTGATGATTTTCCACTAAATAAGCAAGTTCCATGCTCTTCTTGCGCATCAAAAGGAATGCATCTTATAGTTGCTTTTGTTTCTTGTTTAATTTTTTCTTCTGTCTCAGAAGTTCCATCCCAATGTGCATAAACAAATCCTCCCTGCTCAATTAACCTTATAAACTCTTCTCTTGAATCTGCTTTAAAAGTTCTATCTTCACGGAAAGTAAGTGCCTTTTTATATAGATTATTCTGAATCTTCTCTAATAAATTTTCTACCTTGACATCAATATCAATAATTTGATATGTTTCTTTTTCCAATGTATCTCTTCTAGCAACCTCAATTGTCCCATTCTCTAAGTCACGAGCACCAAGAGCTAAACGTAATGGAACTCCCTTGAGTTCATACTCAGCAAATTTCCAGCCAGGTTTATGTGTATCTCTTTTATCAAATTTCACAGTAATCCCTTTTTTTTCTAAAGACTTTTGTAATTTCATAGCAACCTCTGATAACTTTTCTAATTGCTCATCGCCTTTATAAATAGGGATAATAACAACTTGAAAAGGAGCTAACTTAGGTGGCAGAACTAAACCATGATCATCAGAATGCGTCATAATTAAGGCTCCCATCAAACGAGTAGAAACGCCCCAAGATGTAGCCCAAACATATTCTTGCTTTCCTTCTGCTGTTGCAAATTTTACATCAAATGCTTTTGCAAAATTTTGAGCTAGAAAATGAGATGTTCCTGCCTGCAATGCTTTTCCATCTTGCATTAAAGCTTCGATACAATAAGTTTCCTCAGCACCAGCAAAACGTTCATTAGCTGATTTTAAACCTTGCACTACTGGCATTGCCATAAAGCTTTTAGCAAATTTAGCATAAATATTAATCATTTGTTTAGTCTCTTCTAAAGCCTCTTTCTTAGTCGCATGAGCTGTATGGCCTTCTTGCCACAAGAACTCAGATGTTCGCAGAAATAACCTTGTACGCATTTCCCATCTCACGACATTAGCCCATTGATTAATTAATAAAGGTAAATCCCGATAAGATTGTATCCATTTACGATAAGTATCCCAAATAATTGTCTCGGAGGTAGGACGAACTATTAACTCTTCTTCTAATTTTGCATTAGGATCAACAACAACCCCACTTCCATCTTCTGCATTCTTTAATCTATAATGTGTAACTACAGCACATTCTTTTGCAAACCCCTCAATATGATCAGCCTCTTTACTCAAATAAGATTTTGGAATAAAAAGAGGAAAATAAGCATTTACATGACCAGTCTCTTTAAACATTCTATCAAGCTCTGCTTGCATCTTTTCCCAGATTGCATAACCATAAGGTTTAATGACCATACAGCCTCTTACTCCAGAATTTTCTGCTAAATCTGCCTCTTGAACAATATCATTATACCATTGAGAATAATCTTCTTCTCTTGATGTTATTTTTTTTGCCATTTAATCTTAAAAAATGTAATTTTGTAGTATTAATTTCGTTTATCTAAAAGTTAGGACAAAACTAATAAATTAAATGAGCATAAGTTTATGAGTCCTAAACAAAAAAATAGAACTATGAAAAATCTACTTCTTCCATCTTTGCTAATGTTATTTTTAACATCATGTTTAACAACAGCTAATATGAATTATTCTGATCCTAATTATTTAGGCAGTGATGAATTCAGCACTTATGATGAAATAACAGCAAATAACCAAATAGACAGGCAAGAAATAGCTTCTGATACTAACAACACTATCAATAATTATTACGAAACAGATGATTATTATGATTATAGTTTTTCTTCAAGGATAAGACGATTCCATAGACCAATGTACGGCAGCAGTTATTATGGTGGTATTTATACTGATTACTATTGGTATAATAACGATCCTTTATATTGTGGAACTAGTATCTATTATGGCTATAACTGGAACTCTCCTTATTATTATGACTATAGTTACTCTCCTTATTATTATGACTATTACTACACCCCATATTATACAGGAATATACTACGGACATTATGGGTATTATGGATATAGACCCTATCAGCATTACAATCACAATCTTAATGCACACTCAAATAAGCATTACACTTACGGACACAGAAGTACGTTAAGTACTAAAGAAAATAGAGGAGTAAAAAGTAACGCAATTAATACAAACACTACAGTTGTACGTATTAAAGACAACACTCCTTTTAGAGGAAATACATACAATAAAAAAAACAAAGGCATAACTAAGAATACATATAAAAACAAAAATTACGAAAATAAATCATCAACAAGAACTAAAAAGAACATAAATCATTCTAATAGCAAAACAAATAGAAGCAATAATAACAGTAACAAAACCTACTATTCACCAAGATCAAATACCCGCAATTATAAATCAAACTCTGGAAATAGATCAAATAGCAGTAAGAGGTCATCAAGTAATAGAAGAGGTACAAAACCAAGAAGATAAAATGACAAGAAAAACATTAACAGTTCTATTTATATTCGGAACAATAACATTATTTGCACAAAATGAAGTTGACGCGTTAAGATATTCAACACAAAACTTAAACGGAACAGCAAGGTATTCTGCAATGGGAGGAGCATTTGGGGCCCTAGGAGGAGAATTCTCAGCCTTAAGTTTAAACCCTGCTGGGATTGGCATGTACCAATTCTCTGAATTTACTTTTACCCCATCCTTAAATATTCATAATGCAAAATCATATTATGGAGATTCTCATATATCTGATCATAAATATAGCTTAAATATAGCTAATCTAGGGGTAGTATTTACAATGCCAAGAGATAACTCTGAATGGAAGAGGGTAAATATCGCAATTGGATGGAATCAATTAGCTAATTATAATAATCATATAGCTATAGAAGGAAGAAATAATACATCCTCAATAGTTGATAATATTCTTGATTATGCTCAAGGAAATACAATTGATAACCTGAGTGAATTCCATGGATCCTTAGCTTTTTGGAGTGATTTAATAGATTTATCTGATAATAGTATTGATACAATAACAGAATGGTATGCTAATGATAATGGAAATTACATTTCACATGTTAAGAGTAATACAAATAAGACTCAGACTGAACATATAAGATCAAGTGGGGAAGAAAATGAATTTATTTTTTCAATAGGCGGCTCATACAATGAGCAACTATATATTGGAGCTACTGTTGGGTTCCCTTGGATAAATTATTATGAAAGAGCAATTTATAGTGAGCATTCTTTTGAAGATACCATTTATGACCTAAATAGTTTTGATTATGAAGACGAGCTGTCAGTATATGGTAGTGGGGTTAATATAAAAATCGGAGCTATTTACAGAGTAAATGACAAACTAAAAATTGGAGCAAGCTTACACTCTCCTACTTTATATCATATAGAAGAGACCTATAGTTCATCTATCACAACACACTTCTCTACAAAAAGCTATCCTCCAGAGACATCTCCTATCAATTATTTTGAATACGAACTTCTTACACCATGGAAAGCAACCTTAAGCGCTTCAGCTATTTTTAATAAAAATATACTAATTAGTGGAGACTATGAGATTATAGACTACTCTTCATCTAATATGTACTCTGAAAGTTATTCATTTAATAATGAGAATGAAACAATAGCTAATTTATATCAGAAAACTGAAAACCTAAGAATTGGAGGTGAGATGAATATCAAACCATTTATATTAAGGACTGGTTATTCAAGATATGGAAGTGCATTCTCTAATAAAGACTTTAGTAGGAACAGCTTTAGTTACGGAATAGGGATTAAGAATCGAGGATATTCCTTTGACATTGCTTATATATTGTCACAAGGAAGTAATGAGCATTTATTATATAGTGAAGAATATATTGATCCAATCAAAATAATAAATACACATCACAACTTATTGTTTACTTTAGGGTTTAGATATTAATCTGATACACGATTTAAACTAGCCTTTGCTTTTTGATGAATTCCTCTTTGATAATCAAAATCAGATATTAAGAGGCACTTCTGAAAATAACTCTCTGCTTTGATATTATCTTCTAACTTCTCGTAAATTAAACCTATTGTTAAAGCCGACATAGGTGCATAGTAATTAGCCGTATTCTCTCCAAACTGATATGACTTTTCAAAATCATGAATTACCTCATTATAATTATAATCTAATTTTAATTTAATTTTAGCAGATCTATACCAATACTCATCAAAGTACATAGAATTTTTATCTATAACTTTAAAAGATAACAATTCTAATAGCGCATCTTTATAATAACCTCCGTCATATAATAACCTCGATACTAATAGGCTAGCATTTGTAATATAATTTCTCTCTGCATCCCTTAAAGCTACTTTGTCTTCATCAATTAACGAATTACCTTTACGAATTACACTATCAAAATAATTATTCTCTATTCCTCTTAAATAAGCAATCCATGCTAATTTATGATAAGCTGACTTAACGTAATTTATCCCCTTAAAATCAGCAATGAAATACTCAAAACTCTGTTTAGCATTATCATAATCTAGTTTATACATATAGGCCATCGCCTGTAAGTAATCAAGGTAATGAAAATGAAACATAGTCTCAGAATGAGGGCGGCTTTCTAAAACATTTATGCAGTAATTATTTTTACCTAAATTATGAGATAAACGAGCAGCAGCAAAATTTAATAACAGATTATCTTTATACCTATCTCCTATCCTATCAAGATATTTCTGACAGATTATATTATTATTAGTAAAGTTTATCTGAAAAAAAGACAGTAAGAATAATATTTCACTCTCATACATCTTATATTTATTATCATCGAGAACCTCGTCTAATTCAAGAAGTCCTAATTCTACTCCACCTTCTAATCCTGCAAGCCTTAGGATCCATTGGAAATTTTCAGGAATTGCACCAAGAAAAGAATGCATCAAGCCTAAGCACTTCTTATTTAAAGTAAATCTAGGAAAATCATCTTGATTCTTTTTTAATAACTTATAGGCTTTAACAAACTCATATGCAGCAACAGAATATTGTTCAAGTTTTAATCTTGCAAATGCCCATTGTAGATGTACTTCAGCTTGTGCATATAAGTAATATGGAGAGCTTTTATCATTCGCTTCAAGCATATTTATTATCTCGTTCTTCTTTTGATAATTAGACTCAAAATAATTCCTCTCCTCACCTATAAAGATAGTTAAAAAATGAATATAGTTCTGATGTAGTGGAATAAATCCATTATTAGGATTCTCAATACTCTCAATTTCCAGCAAGTCTTTTGCTTTTGTAAATTCAAGATTAATAATATGAGAATATGATTCTTGCATATTCTCATTCATCTCAAATGCTGCAAAAACATTAGTACTTATTATGAAAGCAAGAAAGAGTATTTTTCTCATTGCAATAAAAAAGGGACTTCAAAAATATGAAATCCCTTTTATATAATTGAATTATTTACTAAGCTTCCACTTTTTGATCCTCAAGGATGTCTGCATCAACCATAATTCTACCACAATGCTCACAAACAATCACTTTCTTATGCATTTGAATATCTAATTGTCTCTGTGCTGGTATCTGACTAAAGCATCCTCCACAAGCATCACGTTCCACCGAAACAACTGCTAGACCATTTGCTACTTTTGATCGTATTCTTTTATAGGCATTTAACAATCTCTCATCTATTACCTTTTCTGCTTTCACTGAATTTGCAATTAAATTCTTCTCCTCCTTCTCTGTTTCTGAAATAATTTCATCCAGTTCATTCTTCTTAATCTTTAACTCATTCTCTCTTTCAGTAATTTGATCTTTACAAGCATTAATAATCTCTGTTTTATGAAGAATACTTGCTTCATGCTGGATTTTCTTCTTTTCTGCAATTTGAATCTCTAAGTTTTGATACTCAACTTCTTTGGTTAAAGAAGTAAACTCACGGTTATTCTTAATATTCTTTAATTGTTTTTCATACTTTGTAATTGCATCAGTTGCCAAGGAAACAGAATTCTTATTTGCAATAATATTATTATTGATCACTTGCAGTTCAGCATTAAACTTTTCTAATTTTACGTTTAACCCAGCAATTAGATCTTCTAGATCTACAATCTCTAAAGGCAATTCTCCTCTGACGATTCTAATTTTATCAACCTGAGTGTCAATAACTTGAAGTTGGTGTAAAGCTTTCAGTTTATCTTCTACAGACACTGCATTCTTTTTCATTTTTTTTGCCATTATAAGTACTTTATCGGATTAGTATTCACTTTTGATAATCGGATGGCAAACTTAGTAAAATTTTTAGTAAGCAAATCATAAATTAAGTCCTTTGTAAATTGCTCACTCTCATAATGCCCAATATCTGCAATAATAATATCTTTCTCCGCATCAAAAAACTCATGATATTTAAAATCAGCTGAAATATAAATATCAGCATATTCTTTCTTAGCTTTACTTAATAAAAAACTACCACTACCTCCACAAACAGCTACTTTCTGAATAGTATCATTTATAATAGGTGTATGTCTAATACAATCTGTTTGCATTAAATCCTTTAATTGATTTAAGAAAAGATCAGTGGCGAGAGGTGATTCTAACTCACCAATTACACCCGATCCAACTAACTGGTGTTTATTCTCAAGAATAAATATTTGATGAGCAACTTCTTCGTAAGGATGAATTCTTTGCATAGCTGACAGGACATATTTTTCTTTATATTTAGGAAACAAAACCTCTATTCTTTCTTCCTCTTCTGAATGAATTTTACCTATCTCTCCAGCAAATGGTTTTGCGCCATCATTAGCTTTATAAGTGCCCTCTCCAATAGATGAAAAACTACAATTTTCATAATTTCCTATTTTTCCTGCACCAGCCTTATACAATGCTTTTTTTAATTCCTCAGCATTATTGACTGGGCAATACACTACCAATTGCCTCAATAATTCAGCTTTTGGGGCCAAAACCTTACAATTTTGTAATCCTAATCTATTAGCAATCTTTGCACTTACTCCATTATGTACATTATCAAGATTAGTATGAATAGCATAAATAGCAATATCATTCTTAATTGCCTTAATTACTGTTCGTTCAATATAGTTTTTTCCATTAAGTCTCTTAAGTCCACTAAAAATAATAGGATGATGAGCAATAATAAAATTACAACCAGTAGATATTGCTTCATCAACCACATCTTCAGTGCAATCTAATGTAATTAATACCCCAGTTATATCTACTAAGTCATCACCAATTATTAAACCACAATTATCATAGTCTTCTTGATAACATAATGGTGCAAATGCTTCTAAAAAATGTGTTATCTCTTTTATTTTCATTCTTCAAAAATACAAAATCTAACAACTACAATCCAACTACTACAAACTAATTGTATATTTGCCATGTGAGATACATTCTTTACCCTTTCAGCTTAATCTACTCTAGTATTATAAGTATCAGGAACCTGCTTTTTGACATGAATATCTTTAAAGCAGAAAACCACCCTATCCCAATAATCTGTATTGGTAATTTATCAGCAGGTGGTAGTGGGAAAACACCGCACACGAATTATATTGCTAACTTACTAAATAATAATTATAAAGTAGCTATACTAAGTAGAGGTTACGGAAGAAGAACTTCAGGATTTCATTATGTAGATACAGAAAGCAATGCAACAAATATTGGTGATGAACCATTGGAACTAAAACAAAATAATCCTAACTGCATAGTTGCTGTAAATAATAACAGGAATAAAGGGGTAAAAAGAATATTAAAGGATTATCCAGACTTAGATGTGATTGTGCTAGATGATGGATTCCAGCACAGATGGATCAAAGCAGGATTAAGTATTATTGTTTCTCCTTTCTACAAACCATACTATAAAGATAAAATGTTACCATTAGGAAACTTACGTGAACATAAAAATGGCGCAAATAGATCTGATATAATCATAATCAGTAAAACACCAAAAGAAACAAACCCAAAAGAAGAAAAAGAGATCCTTGCAAGCATAAGTCTAAAAGCACATCAGAAAGCATATTTTTCATCTATAAAATATGAAAATATTAAATGTATCTATACTAATGAAGAATTCATATTTGATGATGTTTATAATATTATTTTAGTGACTGGAATTGCAGATGCAAAACCTCTTATTAAGCACCTAGAGAAAGGTGGACACTATATCCATCAAATACAATTTAATGATCATCACAAGTACACAGAATCAGATATACAAAAAATATTAATAAAATACAATACTAATCAAAGTCTAAAAAAGCTTATCTTAACCACCGAAAAAGATGCTACTAAATTAAGAGAATTCTTAATCCAATTTAAGGGCTTAAATTTTTATTACGCACCTATTAAAATTAAATTTGAGCAGCAAAGAGAATTTGACAGGCAAATAATAAATTATGTTGCAAAAAATTAAAGAATCAACAAGATTCTTACAAAATAAAACCAATTATCAACCACAAGTTGGGATTATCTTAGGAACAGGCCTTGGAGGATTAGTCAATGAAATTGACATTAAACACTCAATCTCATATGAAAAGATTCCAAATTTCCCAATATCAACAGTAGAGGGTCATAGTGGAAGATTAATATTCGGGGAGCTTAATGGTAAAGAAGTAATAGCCATGCAAGGAAGGTTCCATTTTTATGAAGGATACTCACTGGAAGAAGTGACTCTTCCGGTCAGAGTAATGAAATTACTAGGGGTCGAGAATCTAATAGTTTCAAATGCAAGCGGTGGTGTCAACCCTGATTACGCAATAGGAGACTTAATGATATTAAAAGATCATATCTGTCTTATTCCAAATCCATTGATCGGTCCAAATTTAGATGAATTAGGCCCAAGATTTCCTGATATGAGTGAGCCATATTGCAAAAATCTAATTACAATAGCAGAAAATATTGCAAAAGCAAATAAGATAGCTGTGCATAAAGGAGTCTATGTAGCCCTTACTGGACCAACACTTGAAACTCCTTCAGAATACAAATACATGAGAATAATTGGGGGAGATACTGTAGGGATGTCTACAGCGCCAGAGGTAATTGTTGCTCGACATATGGAGATACCTTGTTTTGCAATTTCAGTAATAACTGACCTTGGAATTCCTGGAAAAATACAGAAAGTAACTCATAAAGAAATACAGAAAGTATCAGAAAAAGCTGAGCCCAAACTCACTCTAATTATTAAAGAATTAATTACATCTATCTAATGAAGAAACTATTACTTATCTTGGGAATAATATCATTCTACACTGGTAACGCACAACAAACTGGAACGCTTTTATATAATTGGCAAGACACTAATTTAGTAGGCTCTTGGGCATACGACAATACTTATAATGAGTGCTGGGGAGTATTTATAAATGAGAGAGAAATTGCAATAATTGGTTCAACAGAAGGAACACATTTCTTTGATATAACTGACCCTTCAAATACCACAGAAATAGCCTTTGTTCAGGGAGCTTATACCGGAGGCGGTGTTATACACAGAGATTATCATGACTATCAAGGATATTTATATGCCGTATGTGATGAAGGGAGTTCCTCTACATTGCAAATTATTGACATGACTGACTTGCCAAATTCAGTGCAAACAGTTTATGACTCTAATGACCTTTTTACAAAAGCACATAACATATACATTGACACAGCAACAGCAAAACTTTACGCATGCGCTTCAAATTCAGCTATGGATGTTTATAATTTAAACACGGCTGCAGGTCCTACTGACCCTGAGTTAATTTATTCCTATAATGGTGTTGGACATGTTCATGATGCTTTTGTCAGAAATGATTCTGCTTATTTAAATTGCGGAAATGATGGATTAAGAATATTTGATTTCTCAACTGTTAATCAAATAGGTGATCAACCAACATTATTAGCAACTCTTACTTCATACCCTGACGCTGGCTATAATCATTCCGGATGGTTAAGTGATAACGGAATGATTTATGCAATGCAAGATGAAAACCATGGATATGATGTTAAGCTTCTAGATGTAAGTGATTTTAATAACATCTCAGTAATAAAAAAATTTAACTCAGGAGTTGATGCAATGTCAATGGCTCATAATGGCATTATAAAAGGTGATAATCTTTACATCCCATATTACCATGATGGTCTACGTGTTTTTGACATTTCTAACCCACTCAATCCAATACAAACTTGGAAATATGATACATACGCTCCTTTAAGTTATGCTTCTTATAAAGGAGCCTGGGGAGTTTATCCCTATCTGCCATCAGGCAATATAATCGTATCTGATATGCAAACTGGGCTGTACATCATTGAGCTTTCAGGAGTGGTAACAAATATAATAGACTCAGAAATAAATAATACTGTTTATCCAAACCCAGCAAAACATAATCTCACAATAAGGAGTCAAAATACAGAGAGATTTATACTTTTCAATAGTTTAGGTGTTAAGGTTAAGGATATACAAAAAATTAGGAGCCAAACTACTATTACAAGAGGAACCTTAGCAAATGGAATATATTTCTATAGTCTTATTAAAAATGATGGAAAGATTGAATCAGGCAAAGTATTATTTGAATGATGAATAATTACGAAAAATATGAGGCGGTAATTGGACTTGAAGTGCATGCACAATTACTAACCAACACTAAAGCATACTCTTCTGATGAAAATATTTATGGAGCTACTGCTAATACTAAAACATCTGTAATATCATTAGGGCACCCTGGAACACTCCCAAGAAGCAATAAGAAAGTAATTGAATATGCTGTAAAACTAGGTATAGCAGTTGAAGCAAATATTAGAGAAAAAAACGAGTATGCCCGTAAGAATTACTTTTATGCTGATTTACCAAAAGGATATCAGATAACACAAGATACGACACCTATCTGCAGTGGAGGTGCTATATTAATAACTGATAAAAAAGGCAATACTAAAGAAATAGCAATAACACGAATTCATATGGAAGAGGATGCTGGTAAGTCAATACATGATATCGATCCCTTCAATACATTAATAGACCTAAATAGAGCTGGCGTTCCTTTACTAGAAATCGTTTCTGAACCTGAGATAAGATCTTCTGATGAGGCATATCAATATATTAATGAAGTAAGAAAACTGGTGCGTTACCTAGATATTTGTGATGGGAATATGGAGGAAGGGTCATTAAGATGTGATGCTAATATCTCTGTTAGATTAAAAGGAGATACAGAATTTGGAACAAAAGTTGAAGTAAAAAATATGAACTCAACAAGAAATGTAAAGAAAGCTATTGATTTTGAAATTAAAAGACAAATAAACCTATTAGAATCAGGCCAAGTTATAGTTCATGAAACAAGAAGTTTTAATGCTGAAAAGAATACTACAATCTCAATGCGACATAAAGAGGAAGCTAATGATTATCGTTATTTCCCTGAACCAGACTTACAGCCAGTAATTGTTAACTCAAAATACATCTCAGATATAAAGAAAAAACTACCTCCTCTACCAAAAGAATTACATCAAAAATTTACAACTCAATATGGTTTATCAGATTACGATGTGAATATTTTAGTTAACGAGAAGAACATTGCTCTATATTATAATGAACTGTGTTCTTTTACAAAAAACTATAAAGGAGCTGCTAACTTTATGAATGGTATTATTAAATCACACCTAAATGAGAATGCTATTACTATCTCAGACTTTAGTATCTCACCTGAAAGGTTAGCCTCACTTATTAGTATTGTAGATGATGGTAGAGTGAGTAATACAGTTGCGATATCAAAAATATTCCCTATAATGCTAATCTCTAATGAATCAGCAGATAAAATTGCAATAGATAATAACTGGATTCAAGAGAGTAATAGTAAAGCTTTAGAGAATTATATAAAAATCGCAATTGCTAGATATCCTGATAAAGTAGCTGAATACAAATCAGGTAAAACAGGACTAATTGGTTTGTTTATGGGAGAGATAATGAAGTTATCAAAAGGAACAGCAGATCCTAAATTAGCCAATCAAATACTTAGAACTGAATTAGAAAAATAAAATTGACTAAGAATAAAATATATTTTGCTTCTGACTTTCATCTAGGGAGTCCTAACCTTGAAGAAAGCCAAAAAAGAGAGAAACTCATTGTAAATTGGCTTACTGAGATTGAGAAAGATGCAAATGCAATCTACCTAGTAGGTGATATCTTTGATTTCTGGTTTGAATACAAAAAAGTCATACCAAAAGGGTTTGTTCGATTATTAGGGAAATTAGCAGAGCTAACTGATAATGGTGTAGTAATTCATCTTTTTGTAGGTAATCATGATTTATGGATGAATGATTATCTAGAAAAAGAAGTAGGTATGATTATACACCATAAGCCAATAATAGTTAATGAGCAGAATAAACAGATATTTATCGCTCATGGAGATGGCCTTGGTAAAGGAGATTATTTCTATAAATTTATTAGAAAAATATTCTCATCAAGAATCTGTCAGTTTTTTTTCTCCTGTCTTCATCCAAACCTTGCCTTTTATTTAGCACATAAATGGAGTCAAAAGAGTCGAAAGGTTAATGAAACCCCTTTCAAATCTAAAGACAATGAAATACTTTATGGTTATGCTAAAGAAAAGCAAGAAGAAAACCCTGTAGATTATTATGTATTTGGACATAGGCACATCCCATTAGAATTAAATGTTAATAATAGCAAAGCAGTCTATATAAATCTTGGGGAATGGATTTCTCATAATTCGTATGCTGAGTTGAAAGATGGAGAAATTAGCCTAAAATATTACCGATAAAGTAAAGAAAGCCATCATTTACGATGGCTTTCTTTACTTTATTTATAATTAACTATCTATTTAATTATTAATTTGTCAGTCAAAATAATATCACCATTATTTACAACTTCCACAAAATAGACTCCTGATTCTAAATCATATAAATCATCTAGCATAACTTCCTCATATCTACTTATTATCTCACCATTATATATCTTACGAACCTTAGATCCCAAAATATTAATTAAGCTTATATCAACATTTAGATTTTCTAAATTCTCTAAAGCAATTGTTGCAGTAGAACTATTCTGATCTATCAAATTAGGGAAGATTGAGATCCTATAATTAGAAACAGCATCATCAAGCATTAAAGCAGATGCTTCGCCGATTCTTATATTATCAAGGTAAAAGTTATTTGAACTCCCTTCTACAGCATACTCAAATTTAAATCTAATATTCTCATTTCCTGACCAGCTAGGATCTGTTAGAATTGTATCTGTCCATTGGGTAGTATCTGGCTTAAAATCTATTGTATATAACCCCGCATTAGCGACATCTTCATTAGATAAAAGCACTACTGCATCCCAAGTTTTACCACAATCATCTGAATAATAAAGACTCAACTTATTTCGTGGAAATGTGTTTACAGCCGCACCAGACCAAGAAAACTTAATTGCCGGGTTAGTTAGATTGCTTAAATCAAATGCTTTTGATATAATCTCAGTTGAGGCACCTATTACCATGTCTTCACCATCTATCTTTATTGAAGAAACACCATCAATTGCTACTCCATCTGCCCACTCCCATGTAGTACTATTATCAGCATTAAAATTCCAAGAGCTTCCTATATGATCTGGATTATTTATAACCCAATCAGCTCCTAAATCTAGCTCATTCTCAAAACTATAAGAATATGATGAAGAATTTAATTCTGCTACAGTAGGATGTACGGTAACATAATCTACTTTAGTCTTAGAAGTACTACAAGTATTCTGATAAGATGCAGTATATGTTACTTTTTCTATTTCACCTCTATAAAATAAAGTATCAGCATAATACCCACTATACTTAGTGTAATAATGCGAACCATAAAGAGTTCTTACTGTGTCTACCCAGCCAACAAATGCATTTACACTCCATGTACTATCAGCAGTGTAAAACATTAATGAATCAGCAGCAGAAAGTGAATTAGTATCAGTATTAATAGATAAAGTAATAGTTGTATCTCTAAACTGAGCAAAATACATTGTTATAGAATCAATATGATTGAAAATACCATAATAAGTCATGGTAGAATCTAAATTATCTAACGTACTATTAATCACCCAACTACTATCTGAAAGATTTAAAACCATAGAATCTGAAGGGGTTAAATATGTACTATCAATATAAGTCAAGAAATCAAGATAAGTGGTATCATTGAATTGAGCAAAATAAACCCTTACAGAATCAGTTTGCAACAATGAATCTACCGACCAACTACTATCTGCAGTAGTAAATATAAACAAAGAATCTGAAGAGGTTAAATATGTACTATCAATATAAGTTAAAAAACTAAAACTGGTAGTGTCATTAAATTGACCAAAATAAGTTCTAATAGAATCTGTTGAGGCTACTACCGCCCCAGAATCTACCCAATTACTATCAGCAGTAGTAAATATCAAGATAGAATCAGAAGATGTAAGATATGTGCTATCATTAAAAGTAAGAATACTTATACTGTCAGTTAAAGTAAGAACCCCATCAATCATCCATGTAGTATCAGCACTATTTAATACCGAAGAATCAGAGTATGATAAGAAAGTACTATCTATATATGTAAAAATATTTACAATAGATGTGTCATAATAGAAATTATAGTCAACTATGGAATCTAAATAATCTACATAAAGATTTGAGATAAATATAGTAGATGAATCAGCAGCAGCATTTTCAGGTGTTTCTAATAATACCAAATCTGCCGGTGTCAAATCATAGCCATCAATATAGACATAAATACTATCCTGAGTATCTATCAGAACTGAGTCTGGAGTTAAGGTATTACTCAGATAAAGTACTACAGTATCTTCGAAATGATGAAGATTAAAAGTATCAATATTAAATGCACCTACAAGACTATCAACAGTAAAATAACTCTTCTTCCAATAAGAATCTAGACTATACCCTTCTTTATCAATATGTAAACTTATATTATTAGCCCCTAAATCATTTAATTCTTCTAAAGTACCCTGCACACATAAAGTCATTGTATCTGAAGTAATAGAAATGGCAGTTGAAGCATCTAGATCAGATAAATTTGGAGCTCTTACCTTAGTTGTTTCATTATACTCAATATTTAAAGTAACGTCATACGGATCATTATTTGGGCTCTCATCATTATATGCATGTAGCACAGTTCTTTGTCCTGGAAGTACTGTTCCATCACCCATATCCCATGACCAAGAAATTATATCATCAAATAACTCAGAATTTGCAATTAACCGAATACTTGCATCTTTACACAAAGATGTGCCCCATGCTCCAGGTGATAATACAAAATCTGCAGTATCTATACAAGCAGGAGGAATATAGCCATTACCAACTCCAGTAGCCTCAATATTCTCAGGAGACCACATATACTCTCTATAACCAAGGCCGGTCTCTCCAGTCTCATTATCATAAATACCATCTAAAACCTCATTCATTATAGCATCCTGTCCCTTTGTAAACATAGTTTGGATATTATCATTTTGATAATCCATATAATTCATATACATCTCACCTGCTGGGTTTAAAGAGTCTGGCAAACAACCACCATCTATACCAATATTACCAACATGAAAAGGGAAACTCCCATCCCAATCAAAAGTTCCTTCTTTATCTTCTGGAGTGTCAGCTACATTATCAGTTCCACACTCTACTGGTCCACAATCCCATGTATGACATAGTCCTAGCCAATGACCTACTTCATGGGTAATTGTCTTTCCAATATTTAAACGATCAGAGCGTATCATTACTCCATCTGTTGACATTGAACCAGTATATGGGAATTGAGCATATCCATTTAAACCAGGCTCATCAATTGCATTATTCTCAGGCATATCTTTAACAACCCAGATATTAAAATATTGAAATGAATTCCAATAACTTAATGCCTTTACCCGATCTCTTGAAAGTTCTTCTGTGACAGTGGCTACTGTTAATTCAGATTCGACTCTAACAACTCCAGATGTTGGATTACCAAGAGGATCCTTTTTTGCTAAACGGAATTCTACATTCAAATTTCCTCTTACCGATGCAAAAATATCTGGTGTTCTAGGCAATACACCAATGCTATCTAAAAAATTATCTGCTTGCCCATTTATATTTTTATTTAGATGATCAAGTCCATTCTGAATTTCATCCATAGTAAGATTCTCCGCTCCTCCATTATGAATAACATGAACTACAACAGGAATTATCTTCACTCCATTCTCATTTTTAAAAGAAGTCATCTTACTTAAAGCTTTTTTATGCTTTAATTCAATCTCCAAATTCTTTGCCTCAAGACTCTTATAAAAATCAGGATATTTTCTTACTTGTTCTTCAAAAGAGCCTTCGTAGGTCCCACACTCTTGAGCAAGACCAAAATTTGCAGATAGTAAAACGCCAAAAATTAAAAGTAAAATTCTATTTCTCATATCTAAACTGATGTATTTAATTAAATTTTAAGGATACAAATATAGTGTTTATACTTTAAAAGACAATGATTTCTAGAAAATATTAACCAGCAGTAAATGCTAGCGAATATGTCGCTCTGCATGATAGGATGAACGAACCAAAGGACCACTCTCAACATGCTTAAAACCAAGTGAGGAGCCTATATCTTTGTATTTTTTAAACTGCTCAGGACTTACATACTCGAAAACTGGTAAATGCTTTTTCGTAGGCTGTAAATACTGCCCAATAGTTATAATCTGGACCCCAACATCTTTTAAATCATGCATCGTCTCTATCACCTCACCCTCTGTTTCTCCTAAACCTAGCATAATGCCAGATTTAGCCTTCATTCCAGCATCAACAAGATATTTTAGTGTTTGTAAGGACCTATCATATTTTGCCTGAATCCTTACTTTTTTAGTAAGTCTTTTAACAGTCTCCATATTATGAGAAACAACCTCAGGAGCTGCATCAATTATCTTTTGAATGTCTTCTTTCTTACCTTTGAAATCAGGTATTAAGGTCTCCATTGTCGTAGCAGGATTTTCTTTTCTTATTTCATTAATAGTCTCAGCCCAAATACTCGCTCCACCATCTTTTAAATCATCCCTGTCAACTGACGTAATAACAGCATGTTTTACTTTCATGATTCTTACAGATTGAGCAACCTTCTTAGGCTCATTAACATCAACAGCTAATGGACGTCCAGTCATCACATTACAAAATCCACACGATCTAGTACATATATTTCCTAAGATCATAAAAGTAGCTGTTCCTGCTCCCCAACACTCCCCCATATTTGGACAATTCCCGCTTTCACAAATAGTATGTAAATTATGCGATTTAGTAATTCCTCTTATATTCTTATAAGCCTGACCTGTAGGAAGTTTAACTCTTAGCCATCTAGGTTTCGTATGTTTTTTAACTAATGTCAAAATATAATTTATAAACTCAGTTCTTGTTTTTGAATTTCTGCAACCCCTTCACACGGCTCCTGATAAATAGAACAAGAAGAAAGAAAGCTTAAAACAATAATTGCAAAAATAAACATTATTAGTTTTTTCATAAAAATTAAATTTTGACAAAAATACATAATTTAGTACGAGAGCAGTGTCTTTTAGAAAGCAGTTTATATATTTGTAATGTTAATAAAATGAATCAGATAAATATTAAAATAAATAATGATTGGGATACAATATTAAAAGATGTATTTCAAGAGGATTATTTTAAGCAATTAATGGAATTTGTAGCAAATGAAAGAAAACTATACAATATATATCCATCAGAAAAAGAAGTTTTCAATTCCTTAAAGCTATCTTCATTCAGTAAAACAAATGTAGTGATTATAGGCCAAGACCCATATCACAGAAAAGGACAAGCTCATGGACTTTCTTTCTCTGTTCCAAAAGGAGTTAAGCATCCCCCCTCTTTAAGAAATATTTTTAAAGAATTAGCTGCGGACGTAGGAATCCAAACTCCACAAAGCGGCGATCTAACTAAATTAGCTAAACAAGGTGTGCTTTTATTAAATGCGACACTAACTGTTAGAGAAAAAAAAGCTGATTCTCATGCAAAAATAGGATGGGGAAAATTTACAAATACTATAATTAGCGAGATCTCTAATAAAAAAAAAGATGTAATCTTCCTATTATGGGGGAGATCTGCACAAGAAAAAGCAAAATTAATTGATGTAAATAAACACTTTGTTTTAAAAGCACCTCATCCTTCACCTTTTTCTGCTTATTCTGGCTTTTTCGGATCCAAGCACTTTACAAAAACAAACAATTTCCTTATCAAAAAAAACAAAAAACCTATTGACTGGAACTTATGCTCAAATACTTTAACTTTATTTTAATATTACTCTTAAGTTTAACAAGTTCTGCACAAAAGAGTATTATAGTAGAAGCAAATAATTATCTTTCTAACAGTTTTACTGAATTAGTCTTTATTTCAATTAAAAATCAGAGAATGTATCACATTAAAAATAATAAAATAATTGATATTTTTATTATCTCATCATCTTTAAAGGGAACAGGCAATAAATCTGGAAGCAACAAAACCCCACTGGGTCTACATAAAATAAAAGAGAAATACGGTGAAGAGGTGCCTATAAATGGAATAATGATTGAGAGGGTTTTCTATGGAAAATTAGCAACTATACATCATGATACAACAAGAAGTAGTAGTGATGATATAACCAGTCGTATACTTTGGCTTGAAGGACTAGAAGAAGGAAAAAATAAAGGTAAGGGGATTGATTCTTATAATAGATACATTTACATTCATGGAACATCTGAAGAAGGAAGATTAGGAACACCTGCATCGAATGGCTGCATAAGAATGAAAAATAAAGATGTTATTGAGCTTTATAATAAAATAAAAATTGGTACTTTGGTACTTATTATATAATCACAAATTATTAGAAATGGAGATAGGATTATTAGCATTGCTAATCGTAATTGTTTTAGCAATTTATTTTAAGAAACCTAAAGAAATTAACGACAACTCAAATAAGTTCTTACTACAACTTAATGAAAACCTAAGAAAAGAAATACAAGACATAAGAAAAGAAATCACTGACAATTCCTTAAAGGGAAGAAAGGAGATAGAAGAAAAACTCAAAGATATTAATAAGGGAATAAACACGTATCAAGCAAACTCTAAAGAAGATATGCAAAGACAATTTGCCTCTTCTAATAAAGTAATAAAGGAAGTAACTGCTGAGCTAGAAAAAATTAAAGGGACAAACGATCAAGTTCTAGGTTTCGCTAACCAAATGAAAACGCTTGAGAAGATCCTTAGCAATCAAAAACAACGAGGTATTCTAGGAGAGATTCAATTAGAGAATCTATTAGCCAACGTATTACCTCCAGAATTATTTCAGATGCAGTATAATTTTAAAAATGGAGAGACTGTGGATGCAATAGTGAAAGTAGGAGATTTTATCATACCCATTGACGCTAAGTTCTCTCTTGACAATTACAATAGAATGATAGAGAGTGAGGATAAATCTGAAATTGAATTACTAGAGAAGTCATTTAAAGAAGATATAAAGAAAAGAATTGATGAGACTTCAAAATATATACGATCATCAGAAAAAACCACTGATTATGCTTATATGTTTATCCCTGCTGATGGCCTATATCAAGATTTATTGAACTCAAGAGTAGGTACTTTAAAAATAAATTCAAAAGACCTGGTCTCATATGCATACGAGAAAAAAGTAATGATCGTATCCCCAATGAGTTTATTCCCAATGCTTCAGATAACTGTTAAAGCCTTACACAATCTAAAAGTAGAGCGATCAATTGATGATATAATGAAGAATATTAACAAATTAAACAATCACTTAAACTCTTATAAAGAATCACATGACAAACTAGGAAAAACAATAGCAACCGTTGTTAATCATTACAATACATCATCAAAAGAATTTAATAAAATTGATAAAGATATCACTAAGATATCTGGCAAAAAAACTGAAATTAGATTTGAACAAAAAACATTGGAAAAGCCACTATTAGATGAATAAAGAAGAAAAAAACTGCATTTTTGGAATAAGACCAATAATTGAGGCTATTAAATCTGGAAAAACAATTGACAAACTTTTTATTCAAAAAGGATTGCATAACGACCTTTTTACAGAATTATGGAAACTAGTTCGTTTAAGAAGAATAAACTACAAACATGTCCCGATTGAGAAAATAAATCGTCTTACTAGAAAAAATCATCAAGGAGTTTTTGCTTTTATCTCTCCGATAGATTTTCATAATATTGAGGACATCATTCCAGCATTATATGAAAAAGGGAAAATCCCATTAATTCTAGTTCTGGATAGAGTTACAGATGTAAGAAACTTTGGGGCCATTACTAGAACTGCGCTATGTGCTGGAGTTGACACTATTCTAATTCCTGAACAAAATTCTGCAGCTATTAATGCTGACGCAATAAAAACTTCAGCAGGAGCCCTGCTTAAGATTAGTGTTTGTAGGACATGGAATCTAAAAATGAGCTTACAATTTCTAAAAGATAGTGGAATTCAACTAATCTCATGTACAGAGAAGACACCAAATAATATGTATAACGCAGACTACACACCACCTACTGCTATTATTATGGGTTCAGAAGAGAATGGTGTTTCTCCTGAACTCTTAAAAATGAGTGATATAAAAACTAAGATCCCTATGAGTAATCAAATAGCCTCCTTAAATGTTTCTGTAGCTAGTGGAATCATCTTATATGAAGCAATCAGGCAGAGAAACTAATACTATACATATATGAACTGGTTTTCTGATTGGTTTAATTCATCTTACTATCATATTCTCTATAAAGAAAGAGATAAGATAGAAGCTCAGAATTTTATCAATAATTTAGTTGCTCATTTACAAATTAAAAAAGGAAGCAGGCTAATTGATATTGCGTGCGGGAAAGGAAGGCATGCTAGCTATTTCAATACACTTGGACTAGAAGTAACTGGCATAGATTTATCAGAAAATAGCATTAAAAAAGCTAAGAAGAATGAAAATGAAAAGTTACATTTCTTCACACATGACATGCGAAAGACCTTTAAATCAAACAGCTTTAATGTAGCTACTAATCTATTTACTTCATTTGGTTATTTTGACGATAAGAAAGATGATCAAAAAGCCATTAATGCTATGGCAAAAAATTTAAAATCAGATGGACTTTTAATAATTGACTTTATGAATGTCAAAAAAGTAATCTCTAATTTAGTTAGTTCAGAGGAAAAACAAGTTGAACAGATTACATTCAATATTACTAGAAAATATAACAAAGGATATATTATAAAAGATATAGCATTTGTTGATAAAAACAGAAATTATACCTTTCAAGAAAAAGTAAGAGCTATCACCTTGAGTGATTTTTCTATTTTTATAAGGAATGCAGGTATGAAAATTATTAATATATTTGGTAGTTATGAATTAGACAATTTCAATGCACTAACCTCTGACAGATTAATTATAATTTGCAAAAAATGAACTCAACAAGAATAATACGAATTCTTATCTCAGTACTTGCTTTCGAAATTATTGGTCCATTTATAAAGATTATTAACCTTTAAGATGAATAAAAGGTTTATTATTACAGGTGCCCCAGGAACAGGAAAAAGTTCTATCATTAATGAATTGATAAAACGAGGCTATTCATGTGCTAAAGAAATCTCTAGAAACTTAATCTCTGAGCAACTAAATTCTAGCGGGGAAATTCTTCCTTGGAAAAATCAAGTTGCCTTTGAGAATGAAATTATAAAGATGCGTTTTAAGCAATATATAAATAGCCCACAGAACTGTATCTACTTCTTTGACAGAAGTATTATAGATAGTCTAGGATACCTAAATGCCAATAAACTAAATGCTTCATCAGAGATAATTGAAATAATCAAAAAATGTCGCTTTAATAAAACTGTCTTTTACACTCCAATATGGGAAGAAATATATATTAATGATCATGAACGAAAAGAAGATATTAAGAAAGCTAAAGAAATCGAGGAATCGATTATCAAAACATATAGAAGATACGGCTATAACATGATAGAGGTTCCAAAAATACCAATCTTAAAAAGAGCTGATTTTATTATTTCTAAAATATGATTTTATACTTTTATTGTTGTAATTTTGCCTCCAATTAATAACCTAAAAAATATGATATGTCTGTACTAGTAGGAAAAAAAGCGCCTAAATTCTCTGCACAAGCAATTGTAAACGGAAATGAATTTATCAAACAATACTCTTTAGATCAATTTATAGGGGAAAAGCCAGTTATCTTCTTCTTTTATCCAAAAGATTTCACATTTGTATGTCCAACAGAATTATTTGCTTTTCAAGAAAAATTAGCTGAATTTGAGTCTAGAGGATGTGCAGTAGTTGCCTGTTCAACAGATACAGAGCAATCGCACTGGGGATGGCTTCAGATGCCAAAATCACAAGGAGGAATTAAAGGGATCACATATCCAATTGTTGCAGATACAGATAAAACTATATCAGCAAACTTTGGAGTACTCGCAGGAGATTATGAATTAGATGAAAATGATAATATGTGTGCAACAGGGCCAATGATTGCTTTTAGAGGTTTATTTTTAATTGATAAAAATGGAACTGTACAGCACCAAGTAATTAATAACTTTCCTCTAGGCAGAAGTATTGATGAAGCCTTAAGAATGGTAGACGCACTACAACATTTTGAGGAAAATGGAGAGGTTTGTCCTGCTAACTGGAGTAAAGGGAAAGATTCTATGAAAGAATCACATGATGCCGTTGCTGATTATTTAGCAAAGCATTAATCAAATTATAATCAAAATGATTAGAACCCCTCTCTTTTGAGCGGGGTTTTTTATTTTTGTGATATGCAAATACCAAAGTTTCTAATCAAGTTCTCTTTAAATATCTTCCCTCCTTTACTATTTAATAGAATAGTTTTAAAAGAGATCTCTGATGATTATATGGAAATGAAAGTTGTGCTAAGAAGAGCTTTTTTTAACATAAACTTTCATAAAACTATTTTTGGTGGCAGCATCTTCTCTGCTTGCGACCCTTACTTCCCAACAATGTATTATCACATCTTCTCTAGAAAAAGAAGAAAACTAATTATCTGGTTAAAGGCGGCAGAAATAAAATACTTAAAACCTGCTGATAGCTCGCTAAGACTTCATTTCAAGATAAGAGAAAATGAGGTTCAAATTATTGAAGATGATTTAAATAAGAAAGGGAAAGCTGAAATCTGGCATACTGTTAAAGCCGTAAACAAGAAAGGAATTATTTGCGCTCAAGCAAGAATGCAAATATATCTTAGAGATGACAAACAAAATAAGAATCTAGGCTTTTAATCTCTTTTTATTAGAACGGTAGCATAAGCAGATACGCCTTCTTCCCTTCCAACAAAACTTAATTTTTCAGTAGTAGTAGCTTTTATTGAAAGTAATTCTTTATCTACCTGCATATATTCTGAGAGGACTTCTTGCATCAAAAGAATATAGGGTCCAATTTTTGGGGTTTCCAAACAAATAGTAGAGTCCAAATTCTCTAATTCATAACCTTTTTTTCTAATTAGAATCATTACTTCCCTTAGTAAGACTTTACTATCTATTCCTTTATATTTAGGATCTGTATCAGGAAAATGTGTTCCAATATCTCCTATATTAGCAGCTCCTAAAAGAGCATCACAAATTGAGTGGACCAATACATCCGCATCTGAATGACCATATCCACCTTTATTATGAGGGATTTTTATGCCACCCAGCCAGAAATCAATACCATCTTTTAGTTGATGGACATCAAAACCAAAACCAACTCTAATACTCATATTACTTTATTTGCTTTACATCTTTGACCCCTCCAAAGTCCCAAGTTAATGAAAACCTCATTGTGTTGGCTAATGGATTTGTCGCTCCAGCACTATTATTTGCATTAATTAAATATGAAAAATCAATTGTATAGACAGTATATTTCATACCCATACCAAAAGTAAAATATTTTCTACCTCCCTTCGTTTGGTGCTCACTAAAATAACCACTACGGACTGCGAACTGATCGTCATACCAATATTCCATGCCTGTTGAGTAGTTAATCTCTCTAAATTCTTCTTTTGGACCCCCAGGAGCATCCCAGAAAGACTGAAACATTCCTTCTACAACACCAACATCAGGATCCATTCCCGCTACCCTCTTTTGCCCGTCATATTCTGCAGGTGTTGGAACTAATAATTTATTAATATCAAAAGCTAAAGAAATTTTATTGTACGGGTCTATATCCCCCCCTACAGCTAAGCCTAATCTTAAATTGATTGGTATAAAATCATCTGCAATTGTCTCAGTATATGATACCTTACTACCAATATTTGATATATTACAACCAATAGCAAGATCAATATCTTTACCACTAATTCTCATAGGTTGATTATAAAAAGCAGATAAATCAGCAGCAATTGATTGCCCAGCAACTGTCGGTATAGTTCCAGCAGCTTGACCTCCAGTTAAATTGGATAATATATACTTACCACCAACAGACAAAGAAAATGATCTAGATAATTTTCTTGAATATGCTGATCCAATGATATATTCTTTTGGATCATATTGACCAATATCATTTCCAGTAATATCAGTAAAGGTAATATCTCCTAGAGAAAAATAACCTAACTCAAAACCAACCGCTTGATTATCCCCAATCTTCTTATATCCAGTTAAATAAGACAGATTAATATCATTAACTAAGGCTCTTAACCAAGGCACAAACGAGATTGATACGCCTAAATCATTTTCAATAAATGCAAATTTTGCAGGGTTCCAGTGCATCGAATTAACATCTGGATTAGTTGCAACACCAACATCACCCATAGCCCCTGCTCTTGCATCAGGTCCTATGAGCAAGAAAGGAACAGATGTTGTTATAGTATTTAACTTCTCCTGAGAGAATGCAGGCATACTTATTAATAATACACTTAAAAATCCAATTATCTTCTTCATCTTAATTTAATTTAGTCTACAAATATAGTCCTTTTATTTAGCAGTAAACGTAACTATTAAGGCAATAGTATAATTCTCATTGATTTTGATGAGAAATTGCCACCCTTATCTCTAACTCCTAATGTTGCAACATATACTCCTGCACTTATTTTTCCCCCATATAAATTTGTTCCATCCCAACTAATAGGACCAATTCTGTAACCAATACTATTATAGGATGATTCTTCTATCCTTTTAACTAATACACCGGTCACTGAATAAATATCTAATACATAATTTAACTCTTCATCTGCTTTATTATGTTGAAAATAAATATCAGTCGAGTTAGAAAAAGGATTAGGAAAGGCGGTAAAATCTGCTATTACAAGCTCATTTTCATCAAATACTACAAAATTAATTGTTTTTTCTGAGGGATTATTAAAAACATCCCAAACTTTTAATGTAATTGTATGATCGCCTTTATCTAGATTATATAAAGGAAACCTAATTTCTCCTCTGCTATAATCATCTTTCTTAGCTTCATAAAAATCATTGATAACATAAGGATTAGATGTATTGCCATCTAAAACAGCTGTAATATCATGTCCTATTCCATTACCTACTGTATTAATACCGCTTAAATCAAAAACATCTGCAATCAAAATAGGATTCTTATCAGTAATACCTCCATCTTTAAAATTCCTATCATTCATGAAGAGAGAAAGCTCTGCTTTATCATAATCATAAGTAATATTATCGGCTGTTCCTCCAATAACAAAACCTTCTTCAAATCCATTCGCATCTGCAGGGTTTAATTCATCATCATTTATTGCATAATAAGAGATCTTCCCAGTATCAACATAATAAGAAATATCTTTTGGTACTATAAAAGAAAATGAAAACTCTCCATTAATAACTGATGCAGATCCTTTATAAACTATATTGTTCTGATCTCTATAAGGCATAGGTGTGCATGACTCTTGCCCTAATGTAGTTCTAATTATTTCTTTATCATAAACTGTTGAATAAATAGTTCCATTAAAATCAGAGAGCAACACGCCATTACCCTCAACTTGCCCTTGAATTGTAACTTCTCCTAAAGCCTTTAATGTATCGCTTATCATTGTAGTTGCTACATCATAAGTAGGATAAGCCAAGCGAAGTGCAGGGTCTCCTAAAAGCGTAAAATTTCTATTATTAGGAGATGTTCCACTTAATACTTTTGTCATCTTAAATACATCTCCTAACCTTGGGAAATCTCCATTTTGTTTTTCAAAAATAGTATTGATGAATTTAGTATTTAAATTATAATTAGGACCTGAATAAACTAAACGTGTAGTAGTTAATAAAGCAATTGCTCCTCCATCTGGATTTAATAAAACATATTCCCCCGCAGATTTTTGTTCAGGATTATCAAAATATGAAAATTTACAAGTTGCTGTCATAAACAAAGGAAGATTATCAAAATTATTCCAATTCTGAATCTGGTCTATCTCTAAAATTCGTTCTTGAGCCCATCCTAGAGGACCTCCATGACCTGTGTAATTTACTAATAATGCACCCTTCTCAATACTATTATTAATTATGTTTTGAGTCACTTCACTTCTAGGGCCTCCTGGAGTTGATTCTTGAGCATAATTATCTAAATAAATCTTCTGAATATTAATCTCAGTATAATTATCCGAGACAATATTTGCAAGACTATCTGAATCTCTCATAAATGTATTACCATCTTTAGAATCTCCATCATCAGCAATAAAAGCAATATTATTTCTCCAACTACCAAAAGAAGATTGATGATAATATTGTTCTACTTTATCAACTAGTATATTTGCTTCTGAAACAGTAGAAACTGGAAATCTACCAACACCAATATCAACAAAATCATCTAAAAATAAACCTTCATCTTCATCTAGTAATGCAAAATAATCATCTGTAACATAAGACAAGGTAGGACTCGTTGAGTTTAAAGATTGGTAAGTTGGAATAAAATTTGTATTATTCTCAACTCTATTTTTAGGATCATACGATCCATCACCAAAAAGCAATAAGTATTTCAATTCTGAATCTTCCTTTTCATATTGAAACTTCATAAAATCACGAATTGCAGAGACATCTTGCATGCCTGAGGAAAACTCATTATATATTTGTTGAGGAGTAACAACAACTGACCTTAAATTATCTTTCTGCTCATGAAAATCTGCTAAACGGTTTGCGGCATTCAAAAAATCAGGATGTGATACTATTATGTACTCAATATCTGCTCCAATATTATGAACATTCTGATTTAAAATAGCTCCTCTTAAAATAGGCGTTAAATAAGCAGAATTATTAAAGACAATATATTCGTGAAGAGAAGTTAAAGAATCATTAAAAAAAATAGTATTCCCTAACATTGAAGTAGATAATTGTCTGACATGATTTTGATCTGTAATATCCCAGACTATAAAGCCATTAGCATTTTCAATGACAAACTCCCCAACCTCATTGCTTATACTTTCAATATCCCTAAAGAAAAGGTCATTACCATGAATCTTTAATTTCCTTCTAGCATTTATTTCAATATAGTCAAGCCATGCCTTCGCTCCATTATCTTGAGAAGAATATTCTAAATTAATCCCAATATTCTGAGAAGAAGATAAATACTTCTTATTTAAGGAACGCTCTATAGCAAACTCCGCAGTAGAATTAGAAGAAACAGATGGCACACTTAAATCTGAGAAAAAAGCCGAATTAATATTAATCCTGAATGCAGAGGTCTCAAGAGAACGTGCTGCAACACCAATCTTAATATTAAGTTCTTCCGATTCTAATAGATCCGGGAAAGAAAAATTAAAATTGATACTATTACCATTTAAAAACTGCTCTCCGAACCATTTTCTTCCAGATTTAATTAAATTCTCTAATTCCTGCTCATGATAGGCATAAGCACTATATTCTGTAATCTGTTTTGTAGGATTCAGAATTTTAGTCTCTTCTTCAATTCTACTACCTTGAGACTCATTATCAACAGTAATAAAATAGTTTACCTCATTAGCAAAAAGATGAATCTCATGTTCAAATAAATTAGAGATCTCATTAAATCTCCAAATGTCGGAAGACATTCCATAAAATAAAAAATAATCCTCACTTTCAAAGAAACCATTATTATTACCATCATAAATTTTTATTGGGACCTCAATTAAATCAGAACATCTAGTCTCTGAATTCAACTTTGGCAACATCCCTCCTCCATTACCATGTAATCTTATAGAGGAAGCTTTTAAGTTTGAAGTATTAATTCCTAAATTCTTTAAGTCCGAATAAGTTAATTTATAAACTCCATTACTAGTAGTAGAAATTTTATACCAATCTCCTTGTGATAAAATAGAATTATCTTCAGCAAATAAATTAGCTAAATTAGCTAAAAGAAGTAATAGTAAAAAGAAGTATCTTTTCATGAATGCAAATTTATATATCCTTACTTAATAATAGAAAGAGAACGAACAATAAATATAAATATTATACAATTTCCATCTAGAAAAGGTGTTTCTAAATAATTTGTTTATTTTTGTGGAATTGAAATTAAGAAAAAACCCAAATATGTTGAACAATATCTCTAAAATTCTAATTGCAATCTCCGTATTCTTATTTATATCTGAGTCGGCACAAGCTCAAGACCCTGCATTTAGTCAGTTTTATGCTAACCCTTTATATTTGAATCCTGCATTTGCAGGTGCTGGTGAAGGGGGTTGCCCAAGAGCAAACCTAAATTACCGAGATCAATGGCCTGGTATAGGGAGGACATACATCACAACATCTGCCTCATGGGATCAGCATGTTAATCAAATTGGAGGAGGGCTAGGTGTTATTGTCTCTCAAGACAGAAGTGGTGCTGGTCACCTAAACACTTCTCATGCATCGCTATTATATTCATATCACTTGCAAGTAAATAACTCATTTGCATTTAAAGCAGGATTTGAGGCGTCGTATAGAATGATAAATCTTGATTGGACTAATTTAACTTTTGGAGATATGATAGATCCTCAATATGGCTTCATTTACCCAACAAATGAGGATATTGATAATTATACTCAATCTGTAAATTTTCCTGATTTCTCCGCAGGTTTCATTGGATATCAAGAGAATTTATATTTTGGCTTTGCTGCCCATCACTTAACCCAACCAAACCAAGGGTTTATTAGCGAAAGTCAATTACCAAGAAAATACACTGCTCATATAGGAGGCAGATTTCCTCTAACTAGATATAAGAATAAGATTACTGAAGTATCTCCAAATTTCTTATACCAAAGACAACAAGACTTCCAACAATTTAATTATGGAATATATGTAAATAGAGGTCCAATAGTTGGAGGTCTATGGGCTAGAAATAGTTTAAAAAACTTTGATTCTTTTATTCTTATGTTAGGTCTAATACAAGACACGTTTAAATTTGGATACAGCTATGACATTACAGTAAGTAATTTAAAAAACAGTAATACTTTAGGGGCACATGAGCTGTCATTTACATTATTTATGCCTTGCAGATCAAGAAGTAAGTCATTTAATACAATAAGTTGCCCTCAATTTTAGTTAAATTAAAAACAAATTACTATTTTCAATAACAAGAAATGAAAACACATAAATTAATTTTAGCAATCAGCACAATTTTCCTTATAACCTCATGTACCAGTACTAGAAAAGACTCTTCAACAACAGGATGGGAGTACAATAATTCAAAGAATGGAGGGTTTGAAACAAACAAGCGCTTTGTTGAGCAAGCAACTGGACCAGGATTGACTTTTATTGAAGGAGGGTCTTTCACAATGGGAAGAGTAGAACAAGATGTAATGTACGAATGGGACAATATACCAAGAAGGCAATCTGTCTCCTCTTTTTATTTAGATATAACCGAAGTAAGAAATGTAGATTATCTAGAATATCTATTTTGGTTAAATAGAGTTTATGGCCAATCATATCCTGAAGTTTATCAAAAGAACCTACCTGACACTCTAGTATGGAGAGATAAATTAGGCTACAATGAACCATTAGTTAATCAATATTTAAGACATCCTGCATACGAGAATTATCCTGTAGTTGGGGTTAGTTGGAAACAAGCCACAGATTACTGTGCTTGGAGAACAGATAGAGTAAATGAAAGGATTCTAATTGATAATGGGATTCTTAAAGAAGACATGGAACAGATGGATGACAATGTCTTTACAACACAAGCTTATCTCAAAGGGCAATATGAAGGAATTGTAAGAAGAAACCCACGAAATCTTACTAATGAAAATTATGGAAGCGGTGAGAAAACAAGAACTATCAGAATGGAAGATGGTTTATTACTACCAAACTATAGACTTCCAACAGAAGCTGAATGGGAATTTGCAGCATTAGGATATGTAGGAAACACTCAAGATGAGAATACTAATGAAAGAAAAATCTATCCTTGGAATGGGTCATCATTAAGAAATGGAAATAAAAAGAATCAAGGCGAGATTATGGCAAACTTTAAAAGAGGTAGAGGTGATAATATGGGAGTTGCTGGAAATCTTAATGATAACGCAGATATTCCAACTGTTGTACGTTCTTATTGGCCAAATGATTATGGATTATATAATATGGCTGGGAATGTATCAGAATGGGTAATGGACGTATACAGACCTATTATTGAACAAACCACAACTGCAGATCACAGAAGCTTTAGAGGAAATGTATATTTAACTCAAAAGAGAGATGAAGATGGTTTTATTGCCGAGAAAGATAGTTTAGGTAGAATCACAATGGTTCCTGTTGATGTTCAAGGGAATGCTTATAGAAGGAATTATAAAAAATCCGACAACATAAATTACTTAAATGGCGATATCGAGTCTCAAATGGGAATAGATTGGAATAATTTCCTTGATGAAAAAACAGCAAAAGACACCTCTAAGGTGCAAATTGATAAATGGAACACAAACGCTTCGAAATACAAAGATGATGCCCCTGAAGGAAATAGTAATGAAATGTATGCCTATGGAGAATCATCGTTAATAACTGACAGAACACGGGTATTTAAAGGAGGTTCATGGAAAGACAGAGCATACTGGTTAAATCCTGGAACAAGAAGGTTTTTAGACCAAGATCAATCAACAGACGCAATAGGATTTAGATGTGCAATGGATAGAGTTGGCTCTCCAACTAGTCGAGCAAAGGAGAATCAAAGAAGAGGAACTGACTATAGTAAGAAAAGACAATAAAACTATATTAACAAATAATAAAACAAAACCCCATTAATAATGGGGTTTTGTTTTATACTGAAATATGACAATAAAAGAACTATATAAACTCTTCTTAAAAAACCCTGTTATATGTACAGACACACGTAAAATTAAAAGAGGAAGCATTTTCTTTTGTCTAAAAGGGCAAAACTTTAATGGCAATAAATTTGCAAAAGAAGCTATTAAAAATGGCTGCAAATATTCGATAACTGATGACCCAAAGTCAGAATTTCATCCAAAAATAATCTTAGTTGGTAATGTTTTAGAAACACTACAAAAGCTAGCAACTTATCATAGAAAAAAATTAAACATCCCTATTATAGGAATAACAGGAACAAATGGAAAAACTACCTCGAAAGAACTAATCAATGTTATTTTAAACTCTGAAAAGAATTGTTATGCAACAAAAGGAAATCTAAATAATCATATAGGTGTTCCTTTAAGTATACTAGAGATAAATAAAACTCATAACATTGCAATAATTGAGATGGGAGCAAATCATCTCAAGGAGATTAATTTTTTATGCAAAATTGCACAACCTACGCATGGAGTCATAACAAATATTGGTGTAGCACACTTAGAAGGATTTAAAGATACTCAAGGGATAATCAATACAAAGAATGAATTATATAAATACTTAAATAAAACAAAAGGACATATCTTTCTAAACAATGATGATCAATTATTAGTCTCTCTTAGCAAAAACATATCTAAAACATCATACGGAACAAAAGGAGAGAGTAAAACATCTCTGATAAATAATACTCCTTTCTTAGATATTAAATGGAATAAGACTAGGATCTACAGCAGCCTAATTGGAGATTATCAATATTACAATATATCATTAGCAATATGTATTGGCAACTATTTTAAGATCTCAAGAAAAAACATAAAGATAGCATTAGAATCTTACACACCGAAAAACAACAGATCACAAATTATTAAAAATGATAAGAACACAATAATTCTAGATGCTTATAATGCTAACCCTTCTAGTATGCAGGCAATGTTAGAGTCTTTTAATAAGCAGAAATACACGAACAAACTATGTATACTAGGGGATATGCTTGAATTAGGAGGCTCATCTCAAAATGAGCATCTTACAATTATTCAACTATGCAATAAATTAGAATTAGAATGTTTTTTTGTTGGAAAAGAATTTAATAATGTTTTGAATACTTCATTTAGATCTAGACTAGAACTAGAAAAATATCTACAAGAAAACCCAATTAAAAATAAAACAGTACTTCTCAAAGGTTCAAGGGGAATAGGTCTTGAGAAGTTAGTACAATTCCTCTAATTACTCAGCAAGAGAATCTTCAAATAACTTTCTAAAGATAAAATAGCATACAGAAAGAAATCCTGCTAAGAAACCAAAAAGTAATCCTAACTTATTTCTTGATTCACTGTCTTCCTCCAGTGGCAACATCGGCATGTCAATAATATTTATAATAGGAGTCTGATTTAAAAGTGTAATCTTAGAAAGTTCTAAATTCTTAATTATCTCAAGATACATTGTACTCAGCACTTCAACTTCTCTCATAAGCTGTAACTCTATTAATCTGCCAGATGCCTTGATTATTCTTGCATTAATATCTTTAACCCGAGCAAACTCCCTCTCAGCACTCTCAAGCTCTAAAAAAACAGAATCTGCTCTATTTCTTAAAAAACTTAATGTCTTATTTGCCTGAGCTGTTTTATGAGAGGTATACATCTTACTCATCTCATCAACTAGTTTTACAGCAAACTCTTTTGAGAATTCATCATCTAAAGAAGCATAGGACAACTTAATAATATTTGTTTCAGCTGATTCTAACTCAACAGTTAATTGAGATTGTATAATGTCACGCCAAATAACTCCACTAATACTATCATGAATAAATGAAAAATTACCATCAAACGAAATGTTTTTAAGATTCTCATTTCCAATCCAAGACTCTCTAATGCCATTTATATCAATATAATGATCAATAAGCAGTTTATTTTTACTATTCACCTTAGCTTCTTGTGCTAATGCCCTGTTAATCACTACTCTTGACTTAAAGAGTTCTAATATATTACTTTGACTAAAAGTAGTGCTTGAAGCACGACCAATATCGAACCCAAATTGAGATGCAAGTCCTAATACACCTCCATTCTTACTTTTATTATCACCCTCAACAACAAAAGTGATCTCAGCCTTATAGCTAGTCTCACCAAAAAAAGAAATAATAATTCCAAACAAAAAGAAAATAAAAGAAACACCAATAATAATAACTTTCTTTTTCCATATATACTCCTTATATTCGGATATGTTTATCAGAATATCTTTTAACTTTATTTCATCCTGGTATCTCTCCATTATTCTGCACTTACTTTATCAACTAACAACCATAGCGTCAGAACTGCAGTAATCTTTAACATCACATTCTCAATCTGCTTATTCCAATCTACAGGATTTTCGTTTATCTTCTTCTCTTTAATTAATTTATTCGACACAATAATAGTTGAACCTTTCTTTATTCTTGGAGATATAGAGAACAAGCCTAAATTTACAGACTTCTTAGTAATCCCATTTGGATATACAACCACTGTATTACTTTTCTTATTAGTTTTTGTAAAACCTCCAGCAAAATTATTAACATAATAGTTTGCCCTCTTTCTGCTAAAGTGAGGTGCGCTAATAGAGGCCCCTTCAAGGTTCATTAAATCTCCTGTAATATGAACAACATCCATAATCTTTGGAACAATAATACTATCTGCCTCAATTAATACTAGATTATGTTTTGAATATTCTGAATTCATTGCTTTTGATAAATCAAGATACACCATGTCATAACCAAACGTAACATCTTTATTAAATAAAGAATTCTGCTCATTTTCCTCCTTTCTCAAATCATTTATATAAATAAGTGCAAGTTCAGGGTCTAATAAGATACGTTCTTTAAGTTCATTAGATATATCCAACTCATCTGGTTCATTAAGATCTTGACTTCTCTCAAATTGACGATACATTCTTACTCCATCTAGATATGCATAATTTGTTAGCCCCCCTGCTCTTTTAATTAACGAAGATATCTTCTCATTTTTTGATATTAAGGTATATGTTCCAGGATACTTAACCTCTCCAGATAAAACAACATTCTTCGCTGATTCAAAATCAGGGTTTTCCCTAACAAAAACCTGGTCAAATGGTTGTAGCTCAAATTCTTCAGCTTCAGCACTTACTATTAGGTTCTCACCAACTTTAATAGTTTTAATTACTACTCTTCTTGGTTTTAATTTATTAGATGAAATGTCGTAATCCATAATTCTACTAATCTCTACTCTACTGTTCTCAGCTTTCTGGGTTAAACCACCCGCTTGTAAGAGGATATCCTGTAATGTCATTCCATAGCCATAATCAAAATATCCAGCATCTCTTACAGCTCCTTTTATTGAAACAGAAAACTCATCATCAAAATCATCAACAGACAAAACACGTATAATATCATATTCTTTTAATAAAAGATTATCTTTATGATTTGGATTCTTAATAATTGCTTCTAAGTTTATTGCAATATGAGATTTAGTCCTATCAGAATTTAATCGAATAACATAGACTTTTTCTAAGAAAGTCTTTTCATCTATACATTTTGCTTTAGTTAATATATCTAGCAATCGTTCTCCTTGGGTAAACTCATAATCACCTGAAACACCAATACTTCCTTTTACCGTTACAACATCTGAAAGCCTATTAGAAATAGAATTAACAATAATTACATCTCCATTCTGAATAGCAGTAGAATTAAGATGATCTTTATGAACATCATTTACTGTTATTGCATTGTATTCAATCCTCTTTAAAGTAATGACGTCAGAAAAAGCAGTTGGCAGAAAGCTCCCTGCATATTTAATAATACTAGAAACCGATTCGCCTGACTTTGCCTCATAAGTATACGGACGATTTACAGCACCAGTTACCTCAATAATATTCTTTGCAGGAGGAACAAGAAGATAATCTCCATCTTGTAAATAAATATCTTGTGAACGTATAGGATCAAATAAAAACTGATAAACATCTAATGAATCAACTGTTTTTCCATCACGTTTTATATAAATATTACGTACAGTTCCTAACTGATTAGGGCCTCTAGCAGCAATCAGCGCATTAAACGCAGTATTAATTGCTGGAATTGAATATGAACCTGGATTATAAACTTCTCCAACAATATTTACTGTAATAACTCTAGAATAAGAAAGGGTAACATCTATCTCGGAATTTTTCATGTCTAAGAAAGATGAAAATCTACTTTTAAGTAAAGAACGCATGTTTTTAAAAGTTAACCCTTTAACATAAATTCTTCCATAAGAACTTGGTGTAATATACCCCCTTTCATCTACTAAAAGCGTTTCAGAGAACTGAGAATAACCCCAAACAGATATTGAAATTTCATCCCCACTTCCTACCTTATAATTCTCAGGAGCTTTTGCATCTAGTGACTTCTGATAAAATGACAACTTATTATTCCTAAAAATATCTTGCCCATATATCTTTGCTTGTGGATAAGTAATCGTGTCTAATATAAGAGTGTCTCCAAAAGTTTTATAAAACTTTTCTAAATTAGATCTTACGTTTAATGAATCTCCAATTTCATTAGCATATTTTCCTCTTGATTGTTTAAAATCCAGTGCCTCTGCAATTTCAACATCTGAAAAACCCATTTGTTTAAGCACTTGTTCTGATGGAATATCAGATGGACGCAAATCTTCAGGCTTAGCATCTGAAGGAAGAAAATCTAAATATCTAGGGCTTTTGCTTGATTTATTAAGGTTAATTTGGGCTCTTACAGTACAGGAAAAGAAAATTAAACATAATAGTAAGATTGATTTTTTCATAATTGTTATTTTAAAACAGAACGAGAAATTACAATTCTTTGAATCTCTGATGTTCCTTCATAAATTTGTGTGATCTTTGCATCACGCATCAAGCGTTCAACATGATATTCTTTAACAAAACCATACCCGCCATGTACTTGTACAGCCTCTGTTGTTGTTTTCATTGCAGTCTCTGATGCAAAGACTTTAGCCATTGCTCCAGCTTTGTCATAATTCTGCCCATTATCTTTTAGCCAAGCTGCCTTTAAGCAAAGTAATCTTGCTGCATCAATCTCTGTAGCCATATCAGCTAGCTTAAAAGCAATAGCTTGATGCTTAGATATCTCCTTGCCAAATGCTTTTCTTTCTTTAGAGTATTGTAACGCTAATTCATATGCTCCTGACGCAATGCCTAATGCTTGAGCGGCAATCCCAATTCTTCCTCCTGACAATGTTTTCATAGCGAAAGTAAATCCAAACCCATCTTCACCAATTCTATTTTCTTTTGGAACTTTAACGTCTGTAAACATAATAGAGTGTGTATCAGAACCTCTAATCCCAAGTTTGTTTTCTTTTTCCCCAACTACAAAGCCTTCCATCCCTTTCTCGATGATAAAAGCATTAATTCCCTTATGTCCTTTTTGCACATCAGTCTGAGCAATTACTATATAGACCGAAGCTGAACTTCCATTTGTAATCCAATTTTTTGTTCCATTTAGCAAATAATGATCACCTTTATCAAATGCTGTTGTTTTCTGAGACGTTGCGTCACTTCCAGCTTCAGGCTCAGATAAACAGAATGCACCAATAATCTCTCCACTTGCAAGAGGCTTCAAATATTTCTCTTTCTGCTCTTCTGTCCCAAATGTTTCTAAACCCCAGCAGACTAAAGAGTTATTTACTGACATAACTACAGCACAAGAAGCATCTACCTTAGAAATTTCCTCCATTGCCAAAACATATGAAATTGTATCCATTCCAGCTCCGCCATATCTTGGATTCACCATCATTCCTAACAAACCTAAATTACCTAACTTTTTTATTTGTGAAGATGGAAAAGTTTGGGTCTCATCCCTTTCAATTACTCCTGGTAATAACTCAGTTTGAGCAAAATCTCTTGCGGCATCTCTAATCATCTTATGTTCCTCTGTCAACTCAAAATTCATAGTTCTGGTGTTTTTCTAAAATCCATGCAAAAATACATTTTTTAAACTACTTTTGAAAAATGATCTATAAGAATAATATTTATACTGTTTTAGGTGTAATGTCAGGGACTTCTTTAGATGGAGTAGATTTTGCATTATGCACTTTTGAGAAAAATGAAACATGGAAGTTTAAAATTAAAAAATGTAATACTATAAACTATAATAAAACATGGAGAAATACTTTGCAAAATCTACATAAAGAAAATAAAGAAACTATTGCAAAGGTTAATATTGAATATGGAAAATACCTAGCAGGCCTAATCAACACCTTTCTAGATAAAGACAGAGTAGATTTTATTTCTTCACATGGACATACTATCTTTCATGCCCCTAATAACAACTATACTTTACAAATTGGAGATGGCAATATTATTTCACAAAAAACACAACTTACAACTATTAATGATTTTAGAAGCTTAGATGTTTCTTTAGGTGGACAAGGGGCGCCGCTAGTTCCTATTGGAGACCTACATCTTTTCCAAGATTATAAATACTGTATTAATCTAGGTGGATTTGCTAATATCTCAATCAAAGAGAATAATTCTATTACTGCATTTGATATCTGCCCTGTTAATATTGTAATGAATTTATTAAGTAAAAAACTAGGAAAAGAGTATGATGAAAATGGTTGTTTTGCAAAAAATGGAATCCTGGTTCCTAAACTACTAGAAAAACTAAATGCATTAGCATTCTACCAACAAAAACCTCCAAAATCATTAGGAAGAGAATGGGTAGAAAACTTTATCAATCCTATAATACTAACCTACAAATCAGAAGACGTCCTTAATACTCTTTGCGAGCATATTGCTATGCAAATTAGCAAACATTTAACAGATAAAAAAGTATTATTTACTGGAGGGGGGGTATATAATAAATATTTAATGAATCGCATTAAACATTACTCAAATGCACAGATCATAATTCCTTCTAAAAAAATCATTGATTACAAGGAGGCTTTGATTTTTGCTTTTCTTGGAGTTTTAAGGAGTATAAATAAAGTAAACTGTTTACGGTCAGTAACTGGTGCAACAAGAGATAATTGTGGAGGAATAATACACAATCCATTATCATAAAAATATGACATATAGACTCTATTATCTGAAGTGTAATTGATACATTTGCAAAAAATATAAAATAATAAGGATGGAAGATTTGTTGAAGAAATTTGAAGATAAAAAACCTGAACTAGTTTTTGAATGGAAAGATTCCAAGTCTGATGCTGAAGGATGGATAGTAATGAACTCTTTAAGAGGTGGAGCTGCAGCTGGAGGTACAAGAATGAGAATTGGTGTAACTAAAAATGAAGTACTAGCACTTGCTAAAACTATGGAGGTCAAATTTACTGTTGCTGGACCTTCTATTGGTGGTGGTAAATCTGGAATTAATTTTGACCCAAGAGACCCAAGAAAGAAAGATGTACTAAAAAGGTGGTATGCTGCAGTAAAACCACTGTTAAAAAACTATTATGGTACTGGAGGAGATATGAATGTAGATGAGGTACATGAAGTCATTCCAATATGCGAAGAAAATGGGATATTATTTCCTTTAGAAGGAGTTATTAGAGGTCATCATAAAAAAGATGAGAAAGGGACGTTGAAAATCATTAACCAGTTATCAAAAGGAGTACCTTTAATTGTAAAAGATCTAAATTTAACCCCAGATCCAGAAAAAAGCTATTCAGTAGGAGATTTAATCACTGGCTATGGAGTGTCTGAAGCGATTTTGCATTATTACAATATTTATGGAGGAGATGTCAAGGGAAAAAGACTAATTGTTCAGGGATGGGGAAATGTAGCAGGAGCAGCGGCTTTCTATCTAGCAAAAGCAGGAGCAATACTAGTTGGGATTATTGATAAGGCAGGCGGAGTAATAAAAGAAGATGGATTTACTCTTGATGAAGTTAAATCTCTGGTTAACAATAGAACCTCAAACTTTTTAGAAGCGAGAAATATGCTAAATTTTGAACAAGTAAATGAGAAGATTTGGGGTATTGGGGCAGAGATATTTGTTCCAGCAGCCGCTTCAAGATTATTATCACAGGAACAATTAGACCAAATGATTGAAAATGGTTTGGAAGTAATATCAGCAGGAGCAAATGTTCCTTTTGCGGATAAGGAAATCTTCTTTGGACCAATATCAAAAAAAGCTGATAACATGATAAGTGTTCTTCCTGATTTTATTGCTAATTGCGGAATGGCTCGAGCTTTTTCCTATTTTATGCAAGATGATTGCCAAATAAATGATATTGCTATCTTTACAGCTGTTTCAGAAACGATAAAAGATGCTTTAAAAAAATCTTTCGAAAAGAATAATGCCAAAATTAACATCTCCAAAACTGCATTTGAAATTGCTTTAAAAAAACTAATCTAAATTAAATTACTATGTATACTGATTTCTTAATGACTGAATTTCTTGGAAACAAACTGCAAGATTATCTATGGCTACTTGCAGCAATTATGATTGGGTTATTATTTAAAAAACTAATCTCAAGATATTTTAGTCGTTTACTATTTAAGATTGTTGGTAAGAAAGATAGCTCTGTAGGAGTTGATAGATTTGATGAACTACTTACAAAACCTATCGGACTTTGTGTAATGCTATCAATCATATTCTTAGGAGCTAGTCATATTCAATATCCTTCAGAATGGGGGTTAGTTTCTGAAGATGAACTTGGTCTAAAAATGTTTATAAGTAAAGGATTCGCACTTTTATATGTTTTTTCAGTATTCTGGATATTACTTAAACTAATTGATTATGTTGGCTTAATACTTCATAAAAGAGCTGAAGAGACTGAAAGCAAAATGGATGACCAACTGATCCCTTTCATTATTGAAATTGCAAAAATACTCACGTATTTATTTGCGATATTTATTATTATGGGAAATGTTTTTGATGTGAATGTGACCGCCCTTGCTACTGGGCTTGGAATTGGTGGAATTGCAATCGCAATGGCATCTAAAGAAAGTCTAGAAAATCTACTTGGCTCTTTCACTATTTTTTTTGATAGACCTTTTACTGTAGGTGATGTTGTTACTGCAGGTAATGTGACCGGGGTAGTTGAGAAAGTTGGATTTAGAAGTACCCGTATTCGAACTTTTGATAAAAGTATTGTGACGGTTCCTAACAAGAATATGATCTCCACTGAACTTGATAACCTTGGAGAAAGACCAGTTCGTAGGGCAAAATTTAACATTGGTCTTACCTATGATGCTAGCATTGAACAAATAAAGAAAGTAGTAAAGGATATTCAAGAAATGATAGACAAACATCCTAAAACAAATCAAGATGGACGAGTTAGATTCAAAGAGTTTGGAGGTAGTTCATTAGACATTATGGTAATGTATTTTGTTGACAGTCCGAATTGGGATGATTTTATTGACACTAAACAAGATATAAACTATCAGATTATGGACATTGTACAAAAGAATAAGTGTGACTTTGCTTTTCCTTCTTCAACTGTATATTTGCAAAAAAATAATTAAAAAATAATTTTATGATTTTTACAATTATGATTATAGTCTTTGTGGTAGGCTACTTATTAATTGCATTAGAACACCCTATCAAAGTAGATAAAGCAGCATCTGCACTTATTATTGGAGGATTAACATGGGCACTTTTTGCATTTACAGGAATAAACCATCATGATCTCACGCATGAAATCCAACATCATTTGGTAGATATTGCAGAAATATTATTTTTTCTTTTAGGCGCAATGACAATAGTTGAACTAGTAGATGCTCATGAAGGATTCTCAATAATTACTAATAGAATCACAACAAATAGAAAGGTATATCTAATATGGATTCTAAGTGTTATAACATTCTTTTTCTCAGCAGTTTTAGATAATCTAACAACTTCTATTGTTATGGCAGCTCTTCTACCCAAGCTAATCAAAGACAAGCAAACACTATGGCTTTTTGCTGGAGTTATTATCTTAGCTGCTAATGCTGGCGGAGCATGGTCTCCGATTGGAGATGTTACCACAATTATGCTTTGGATTGGTGGTCAAGTCAGTGCTGTTAATATTATCTCATCAGTTATAATACCATCAATTGTATGTGCAGTAGTTCCTTTGATCTATCTAACATTTAGACTTCAAGGAGAAATTGAAAGACCTAAATTGGAAACATTAGAAGAACATAAAAAGAACCCTACCACCTCATTTGAAAGAAATTTAATTTTCTCTTTAGGTGTTTTAGGATTACTTTTTGTACCTGCCTTTAAGATGATAACACACCTACCTCCTTATGTAGGGATGATGTTTTCTTTAGGAGTTCTGTGGTTTGTGACTGAAGTTATACATAGAAGTAAAAATCATGAACAAAAATCTCAACTCTCAGTAATAGGAGTACTAAAGAAAGTAGATACGCCAACCATTTTCTTCTTCCTTGGGATATTACTTGCTGTAGCAGGATTACAATCTGCTGGTCATTTAGATATTGTAGCTACATATTTAGACACAACCTTTAACGGTCAAACAATCGAAGGTATATACATCATAAATATAATTATTGGATTATTATCTTCCATAGTTGACAATGTACCTTTAGTAGCTGGCGCTATGGGGATGTATCCAATAGCAGAATCAGGTCTTTATGCAATGGATGGTGAGTTTTGGGAGTTTTTAGCTTATTGTGCAGGAACAGGAGGGTCAGTCTTAATTATTGGCTCAGCTGCTGGTGTTGCTGTTATGGGTATCCTAAAAATTGATTTTATTTGGTATCTAAAAAATATCTCTATTTTAGCACTCATGGGATATCTAGCAGGAGCCGCTACTTATATCTTAATACAATAAAATTCGTAACTATCGTTTAAGTTAAAACTAATTCTATGATTCCATTACTTCAGACTGACACAATCACTGAGCTTCTCAAATCTTCAAATGTATCTGACAGCTTAATAAATCCAGAAATAACAGAGAAAACAATTTCTGTAATGAAATTAATTACTAGTGGAGGAACAGGTGGAACTATCATTATGTCTACATTAGGAATACTATCTATTTATGCAATTTATATTTTATTTGAACGATATTCTGCTATCAAAAAAGCAAGTCAAGAAGATGAAAATTTCCTCAAGAGCATTAGAGATTTTGTTGAAGCAAAAGATATTGAAGCAGCTAAAACACTCTGTAAAAATACTGACAATCCAATTGCAAGAATGATTGAAAAAGGGGTAAATAGAATTGAAAAACCAATGACAGATATCTCTGCAGCTATTGAAAACCAAGGAAAATTAGAGGTGTATAAAATGGAAAACAATTTAGCTAATCTAGCTACAATATCTGGTGCTGCACCAATGATTGGATTCTTAGGAACTGTAATTGGTATGATAATTGCTTTCCATGAGATGGCAAGTGCAGGAGGGAATATAGATGTAGAGATGCTTTCAAAAGGAATCTACACGGCAATGGTAACAACAGTGGCTGGATTAGTTGTAGGTATTATCGCTTTTATTGCGTATAATTATTTAGTAAGCAAAGTAGATAAAGTAGTTTTTCAGTTAGAAGCTAGAACTACAGATTTTCTTGATATTTTACATCATAATGAATAATGGCATTAAAAAGTAGAAATAAGGTAAGCGCTGCCTTTAACATGTCCTCAATGACGGACATAGTCTTTTTATTATTAATCTTTTTTATGCTTACCTCTACACTTGTAAGCCCAAATGCATTAAAGCTATTACTGCCTAATAGTAACTCAAAAACACTTGAAAAACAAACTATCTCTATATCAATTACTGCTGAGATTGATTTTTATATCAATGAACAGAAAGTAAATGAGAACTCCATTGAGCAAGAACTTAAATTACTGATTGGTAATGATAAAGAACCTGCTATAATTCTGCATGCAGATAAAACAGTTGATATAGAGCATGTTGTTAAAGTTCTAGATATTGCTTACAACAACAAATATAAAATTGTATTAGCTACAACACCAAACTAAATGGGTTCATCTGAAAGAAAAGATAAGCGGAAAGGCATAATTGGAACTATTTTATTTCATGGATTACTTTTAATTGCTTTTCTATTTATGGGACTCACTTATCAAGACCCCCCTCCAGAAGAAGAGGGCATAAGTATTAATTTTGGATTTACGAATGAGGGACTAGGAGACATGGAACAAGAAAGTACTGATGAAAAAATAGAAATAATAGAAAAGGAAATAATTGAGCAGCAAATAGAAAGCACGGAAGAAATTATCACACAATCAGAAATAGAGACACCAGTAGTAGAAAGAACAGAAGAGAAAGAGAAAATAGTTAAAATAGAAGAACCTCAAGAGGAAGTAATTGAGGAAAAGAAACCAGAAGTAAATAAAAAAGCACTATATCCTGGTAAAAAGAAGAATCAGAATAAATCAGAAGGAGATGGAGATGGAGAAGGAAATCAAGGAATAATAGATGGAGATCCAAACTCAGAGGTATATGATGGTGGTGGAATAGGAGAAGATGGAACAGCTTATCAGTTAGGAGGCAGAAAGCTAGAATTTAAAGCAAAGCCTTTGTACAACCTACAGGTTGAAGGAACAGTAGTTGTCGCTATTACTGTCAACAGATTAGGAAATGTAATAAATGCTACTGCTGGCGTTAAAGGATCTACAACTCTTAACAAACAACTATTACAAAGAGCAAAGACAGCAGCTTTGAAAACTAAATTTAACCCCAAACAAAGTGCTCCAAGGAATCAACAAGGAAAAATCATTTACCATTTTAGACTGAATTAATGGACTATCAAGCAACCCTTGAATATCTTCTTTCTAAACTACCAATGTACCAAAGAGAAGGAGCCGCTGCTTACAAAAAAGATATAGGTAATATAATTGCAGCAAGTAAAAAACTAGGAAATCCTGAAGAAAAATTTAAAAGCATACATATTGCAGGAACAAATGGGAAAGGATCAGTGGCTCATATGATTGCGTCTATAATGCAGGAGAATGGCTATAAAGTTGGTCTTTACACTTCGCCTCATCTTAAAGATTTTAGAGAAAGAATCAAGATAAATGGAGAAATGATATCTAAGAAAGATATAGTCAGTTTTGTTAAAAATAACAAAGTCATTTTTGACAGAATGAGACTTTCCTTTTTTGAGTTTACAGTTGCGATAGCCTTTGATTTATTTGCTAAAGAAAATGTTGACATTGCTGTTATTGAAACAGGTCTAGGGGGCAGATTAGACAGCACTAATATTATCAATCCTGAATTATCAGTGATTACAAATATTGGGTTGGATCACACTAATTTACTAGGTAATTCTTTAGAAGAGATATGCCTAGAAAAAGCAGGGATTATTAAACATAATATACCGGTAATTATTGGAAAGAAACAAAAAGAAACTACTAGAATCTTCAAAGAGGCTTGCAAAAAAAGAAATACTACTCTTGTATATTCTAAAGCAGAAACGAAATACAAAACAGACTTATTAGGAGAATATCAACAGGAGAATATTGAAACTACAATTACAACTATAAAAGAACTACAAAAAAAAAATTGGAATATTACTGAAGTAAATATCAAAAAAGGATTATTAAGAGTTGTAAAGAATACATCATTATCTGGTAGATGGCAGATATTAAATAACTCTCCATTAATTATCTGTGATACCGGTCATAATGAAGATGGAATAAGAGCCATTACTAAACAATTAAAAAAGCTACAATATAAGAAGCTTCACTTTGTCTACGGAACTGTTAATGATAAGAACGTGGAAAAAATTCTATCTATTCTACCAAAAGATGCAAAATATTACTTCTGTAGAGCTAATGTCCAAAGAGGATTAAATGAAAATTTATTAAGGTCCTTAGGAAATCAGATAGGTTTAGAAGGAGAGTCTTACTCTACTGTAGGAAAAGCTCTTGAGTCTGCAAAAGACAATGCAAATAAAAATGACTTAATCTTTATTGCAGGTAGTATATTTGTAGTAGCTGAAGTTGTTTAATTTATTTTCTTAAAACCTTGACTTTAATAAGAAATGATATATATTTGCACTCCTAATTTGGGCGATTAACTCAGTTGGTTCAGAGTGCCTCCTTTACACGGAGGAA
>CEWO01199190.1_pt1 | contig 45293 bp, 41 predicted proteins | sample 361561 | NCBI WGS metagenome assembly CEWO01 (sample SAMEA2623627, study PRJEB7988) | marine metagenome | isolation source: saline water (ENVO:00002010), including
AGGGGGGGGGTTAATACTGACATTAATATGCCTGTTGATGTAATTGACCGGTTCTTAAAAAATGGTGGTGAAACTTTGTTTTATCCAAGAATCCCTACTGTTATAAATACGGTTATGGAGGGGTCAAATGCTGAATTAGCTGGCTTAAAAACAAAAGATGTAATTGTTGGAGTTAACGGCGTTTCTGTATTATATTTTGATGAATTTAAGACTGAATTAGAAAAATATAAAGGAGAAAATATTACTCTTTTAGTTGAAAGGGGTGAAGAGGAGGTTTTGCTTTCTACTATTGTTGATTCAGGTGGAAAAATTGGGTTTTCTAGAGCTAACTTCTCTTTAAAACAATTAGAAGATATGGGCTTTTATTCTCTTTCGTCTTATAAGTATGGTTTTTTTAATTCATTTCCTGCCGGCTACAACAAAGCGTTTAAAAAACTCGGCAGTTATATTGATCAATTTGTGTTAATCTTAAGCCCCAGCACAGGCGCTTATAAGGGTATGGGTGGTTTTGGTGCTATTGGTTCATTGTTTCCTGCAACTTGGAATTGGGAAATGTTTTGGAACTTGACTGCTTTTTTATCTTTAATGCTTGCTTTTATGAATGTGTTGCCAATACCAGCCTTAGACGGTGGGCATGTTGCGTTCTTGCTTTATGAAATTATTTTTGGCAAGGCTGCTCCAGAAAAAGTAATGGAATATGCTCAAGTTGTGGGAATGATTGTTTTACTTAGTTTACTTATATTTGCTAATGGTAATGATATTTTAAAATTATTTTAACTTGTTTGAGACACTAACAGCATATCACCTAATTATTATCTTCTCGGTAACAATTATTATTTCTTATTTCTTTAATTTATATGCAAAAAGATCAGGAATTCCTGCTGTTTTATTGTTAATTGGTTTGGGGATTTTTATCAACTATGGTTTAAGATTCTCTGGTTTTCCAAAACCTGATTTATTGCCAATATTAGAGGTTTTAGGTGTTGTTGGTTTAATACTGATTGTATTAGAAGCTGCTCTTGATTTACAACTTTTAAAAGAAAAAATAGGCTTAATAATAAGGTCTTTTTTAGTGGCTCTTATAGGTTTAGGGGGGACGGCATATTTAGCGGCATTTGCGCTTAATTATTTAATGGGAATAGATCTTTTAATCGGCATGCTTTATACTATCCCTCTTTCTATATTAAGCTCTGCTATTATTTTACCAAGCATAAGTGATTTAGGCGAAAACAAGCGTGAATTCATGATTTACGAAAGCACTTTCTCTGATATTATTGGAATAGTTGGTTTTTATAGTGTGCTTACAATGGCGGGCTCACAAACAAAGGGCAGTGTTTATGGTGAGGTGTTTGGGAACCTGCTTATAACCATTCTATTATCTGTTCTATTGTCTTATATTCTTATTTATGTATTCCAAAAAATAAAAGGACATGTAAAGTTATTTTTACTTATTGCCATTCTACTTCTTCTTTATGCTGTGGGTAAAATGTTCCACCTATCATCATTAATCATCATACTTATTTTTGGTGTGATCCTTAATAATTACAAAGTGTTTTTTAGAGGGGGTTTAATGAGTCTTTTAACAGAAGAAAGGGTGAAGGGGGTTCTTGATGACATGAAGGTTATAACTGCCGAAACCGCTTTTGTTGTTCGAACATTCTTCTTTATTATTTTTGGTTGGTCTGTTTTTTTAGGTTCGTTATTAAACCTTAAGGTAATTGGTATTGGCCTGCTTATTTTAGTAATTATTTATGTTGTTAGGGCTGTTGTGTTGTTTGCGTTTAACGGAAGGGATATTCTTCCTCAACTTTTTTTAGCACCAAGGGGTCTTATTACAATATTACTGTTTTTTGCAATTCCTGAAGAGCTTTCTGCTGGAAAAGAGTTTCAGGGAGTCTTGCTTTTTGTAATTTTAATAAGCTGTTTGTTTATGACTCGCTCTTTAATTTCCCATAAAAACAAACTGGCTAAATCTGAGGAGTCAAAAGACAGTGTATTATTAAAAAATAATTTTGAGCCTGATTCACCAGAAGAAGAAACAGAAGGGGGTTAGAGATTAGTCTTTCTTATTTTTCACATCTTTTTATCATATTCTTTTGTTATTTTTGGACTCTCATTTTATAAAAACAAATCACAATGATTGATATTAAAAAAGCATTATCTATATTAGGAATTAAAGAATCTAACAACGGTAGTTCAATAGGAATTGTTTCTTTTGGGGGTGGGGATGAAATTAAATCTTACTCTCCGGTAGACGGGCGTTTAATAGGTGGTGTGACCTCCACAACAAGCGAAGAGTATGAAAAGGTTATGCAGGCGGCAACATCCGCATTTAAAGATTGGAGGTTAAAGCCCGCTCCTATTAGGGGTGAAATTGTACGTCAATATGGAGAAAAATTGCGACTATATAAACAGCCTTTAGGGGAATTAGTTTCTTATGAAATGGGAAAAAGTCTACAAGAAGGCTTGGGCGAGGTGCAGGAAATGATTGATATTTGTGATTTTGCAGTTGGGCTTTCGCGTCAACTTCATGGATTAACCATGCACTCTGAAAGGCCAGGACACAGAATGTATGAGCAATATCACTCGCTTGGTGTGGTTGGAATTATTTCTGCCTTCAATTTCCCTGTTGCTGTTTGGAATTGGAACACTGCTTTAGCTTGGATTTGCGGCGACACTTGTGTTTGGAAGGCATCTGAAAAGGCTCCACTGTGTGCTGTTGCTTGTCAGAACATCTGGAATGAGGTTGCAAAAGAAAATGATCTGCCTGATGGTATTTCTTGTATTATCAATGGCGATTATAGAGTGGGAGAAATGATGACTGCTGATGACAGGCTTCCTCTAATTTCAGCTACAGGATCAACAAGAATGGGAAGGATTGTTGGGGCTAGAGTTGCAGAAAGGTTTGGAAAATCATTATTAGAGTTAGGTGGAAATAATGCTATTATTATTACGCCTGAAGCCGATTTAGAAATTACAATTATTGGATCTTTATTTGGGGCTGTTGGCACCTGTGGCCAAAGGTGTACATCAACAAGAAGATTAATTATTCATGAGTCTGTTTATGATGAGGTAAAAAATAAGTTGGTAAAAGCATATTCTCAATTAAGCATTGGAAACCCTTTAGACGAAAGCAATCATGTGGGGCCTCTTATTGATTCTGATGCGGTAAACATGTATTTAAACGCTATTGAAAAAGCAAAACTGGAAGGGGGCAATGTATTGGTTGAGGGTGGTGTTTTGGATGGGAAGGGGTATGAAAGTGGTTGTTATGTGAGGCCTGTGATTATTGAGGCAGAAAACCATTTTAAAATAGTACAAGACGAAACCTTTGCTCCTATTTTATATATCATGAAATACTCTACTATAGAAGAGGCTATTAATATGCAGAATGGGGTAAAACAAGGATTGTCTTCTGCTATTATGACCACTAATTTAAGAGAGGCTGAAAAATTCTTATCTGTTGCTGGAAGTGATTGTGGTATTGCAAATGTAAATATAGGAACAAGCGGAGCTGAAATTGGCGGAGCTTTTGGTGGTGAAAAAGAAACCGGAGGAGGAAGAGAAAGTGGTAGTGATGCTTGGAAGATTTATATGAGGCGGCAAACAAACACTATTAATTATACTAAAGAACTTCCTTTAGCTCAGGGAATAAAGTTTGATTTATAGTTTTTTATTACTACCAAATATATCCTATTCCAAAAGACACGCTTAAAAATCTAATTTTTAATTTCTGCTCTGGTATGGCGTTTTTATAAGACGCTCCTGAGTCTTCAGTTGTTTTAACTCTTCTTTTTGGAATTTTTGGGTTTAGTGCAAAGTAGTCTATACCCCCTGTTATCGCCCAACGGTCACTTATATAGTATTTTCCACCTAAACCTAAAGAAATTCCTGTAATTGGATCTGATTTTTTACTTTGAGTGTTGTGGCTACCTCCTTCTGGAATTAAAATATCAGAAGTGTCTGTCCAGGCAACATTAATTTCTGGAGACCTCACAAAAGGAGCGATGACTGCAGACGCTTTAATGTTAAAATCAAAAGGCTCGCTAGAGGTTGAAAGGAAAAAACCCACGGTGTGCGTTGAAAAAGACCAATAGTCGTTATCTGTTTCTGGATCAATATAGTAGTTTCCGTTCTGCTGCTCTACTTTTATAAACTCATTTGTGTATGCGTTTTCATCTATTGAATGGCTGTGTTTCCACCAAGAATAGGAGGCCCCTATATTTTTATAAAATCTATATTGAACATCAATAAATTTCATTGTGTATCCATACTCTGCAAAACCAACATCTTTATAGTCCGACTGATCTGTTTCTAGTCCAGCATAAACACCAAAAGGAAGTGAACCCCCTAGTCCAATTCCAACATACTTCTCTTGGGTAAAGGCTTCTAGAGTTAGTGTTATAAAACCAATAATTAAAAATATTTTTTTCATTTTTAAAGCTAATAATTTTTGTAAATTTATAAAATAGATGTTCTTTTTTATCTTTATTATCTACTCTTTTTTATCCACAACCAATCTTTTGTCTCTGTTTGCAAGCTCCCAGGCTGTTAAAAAAACAAGTTTTGTAATTTTTTTAATTTTAAAAAAATCTATTTTTTCTATTGTGTCTGTTGGTTTATGATAGTCTTCATGAATCCCATTAAAATAGAATATTACAGGAATATTGTTTTTTGCAAAATTATAATGGTCTGAACGATAATAATATCTATTTGGATCGTCTTCCTTATTAAATGTATAGTCTAAATCTAGTTTGGTGTATTTTTTATTTGTTTCTTCACTAATATTATGGAGTTCTGTACTTAACATATCAGAACCTATTAAATATACATAATTAGGGTCGGTGTGAAAATCTCCTATTCTTCCTATCATATCAATATTTAAATTTGCAACGGTTTTTTCTAAAGGATATATGGGGTTTTCTGTATAATATTTACTTCCTAAAAGACCCTTTTCTTCTCCAGAAACAAGCATAACAAGAATAGACCTTCTTGGTCCATATCCTTCTTTTTTAGCAAGCATAAAAGCTTCTGCTATTTCCATTGCAGCAACAGTTCCACTACCATCATCGTCTGCTCCATTAAAAATTAAACTATCGTGCTTTCCTAAGTGGTCATAGTGAGCTGTTATTATAATAATTTCTTCTTTTAAATCTGTTCCTTCTATATAGCCTAAAACATTTTCTCCTTTTATTTTTTTCTTTTGACCTAAAAGTTTTTTTATAAAAGGCATGTCACAATCATCACACTTACAAAGATGTCTTCCTGAATTAACTTTAAATTTTTGATAATATGTCTTTTTTTTATATGGTGGTATTCCTATATTTCTAAAATGATTTGCAATATAATTAGCGGCCATTTTTTGTCCTGGTTTTCCGGTTTCTCTTCCTTCTAATGAGTCAGAAGCTAATACTTTTAAATATTTTTTTAGTTCGTCTACAACAATTGTCTCTGAAAACTTTATATTTTCTTGTGGAAAGCATAAATAATTACAAAAAACAAAAAATATTATATATTTTTTTTTCATTAATTATTTTCTATTTTAATTTTATTTACTCTTCTTTCATGCCTTCCTCCTTCAAAGTCTGTATTTAAAAATATATCTACAATTTTTTTTACTTCTTGCCATTCTAAATGTCTGGCTGGCATAGTTAAAACATTAGCATTATTGTGTAGTCTTGCTTGTTCTGCAATATGAGTATTCCAACAAAGAGCAGCTCTAATTCCTTGATGTTTATTAGCTGACATATTTATTCCATTTCCTGTTCCACAAAATTGAATTCCTAATTTATTTTTTCCTTTTTCAATACTTTCTGCCAGTTTATGTGCAAAATCAGGATAATCTACACTCTCTAAAGAATAACATCCATAATCCATTATTTCATTGTTTTTACTAGATAAATATTCTTTTATTTTTTCTTTATATTTAAATCCTGCATGATCACAAGCTATTCCTATTTTCATTTTTTTAGTTTTTAACAGTGTGTTTATAATTATACTTTTTTCTCTTATATATTTTTAAAAGTTTTATATATTTTAAATTATTGTTTGTTAATAACTAACTAAATAAAATTAAAAACTAAATTTTATTTTTTTAAAAATAAAATTAAGTCAATATCAAAAATTTAAGTCAAGTAATTTTATTGTTTTTTACTTATTAGTTTTAAATATATTTATTAACTTTTTTTAATTGTAAAAATAAAATTATTTATTATAAAATAACAGTTAATTATAGTCATTAACAATTTTGTTTTTTTGTTAATTATATATCTAAAGTATTGATTTTTAATTTTTAATAATAAACATTATTATTATTTTTTGTCAATTACTATTAAAAAAATACATATACAATATTTTACCTTATTTATTATTAACTAAACTAACAATTATATATAAATATTTTATATTTTATTTTAAAATTAACTAACTATAAATATAATATATACTGTTTTTAAAATAGATTATTTATTTATTAAATAATAATTTAATACTTTTATAATCTTAATTATAAAATAATACTATGAAAAAAATTATACTTTTATTAAGCAGTGCCTTAATATTTATAAATGTATTTGGACAAATAACTTTTTGTGAAAATTTTGATTCTTATACAAATGGAGATCCTATAGCAGCTACATCTGCAGATTGGGAAATTTGGCCTACCCCAACCTCTACTGATGTTAGTGTAACTAATGTTTTATCTTCAAGTGGAAGTAATTCTTTATATTTATTTTCTGGACCAACTCAAGGAACACAAGACGTATTATTACCCTTTGGAACATCTGCTCCATATGAACTAGGTGTTTTTGAATTTTCTTCAATGTTTTATGTTAATCAAGGAACAGGTGCTTATTTTAATTTTCAAGCAGAGAATATTGCTGGAACAACATGGTCCTTAGATGTTAAGATGGATTTAGGAATAATGGTTGTAGAAAATACAGGAAGTGGATTAAATTATTTAACTTCTACTTATCCTGAAAATCAATGGTTTGAAATAAAAGTGGTGAGTGATTTAACAAATAATATGTGGGAAGTTTTTATTGATAACCAATCACAAGGAACATTTACTAATATAGAAAATAAAATAGCGTCATTAAACTTATATCCTATAGTAGGACATGAGTTTTATGTTGATGATGTTTGTTGGTCTTATACTGAACCAACGTTAGAAGATTTAAATGCACAAGTAATATCAGTTGCTCCTATTGCAGGTTTAACAGGACAAAATAGGTGGCCCTCTGTAGAGGTAAGAAACTTAGGACTAAACAATATTACTTCATTTGATGTTGAATTTTTATATAATGGAGTAACTCTTCAAGAATCAGTTTCTGGTGTGAATTTAGCAACAACAGATATATATACAGTTAACTTTGATCCTTTAACAAATATGATAACATTAATAGGTGGAATAAATATAGGAACAGCAACTGTTACTAATGTAAATGGATTAGGCCCTGATGATGATCCTTCAGATGATAGTATGAATATTCAAATAGAAGCAATAGATCCGGCATTAGGAAAGTTAGTTATAGGAGAAGAAGCTACCGGAACCTGGTGTGGATGGTGTCCAAGAGGAGCAGTAGCATTAAATTGGATGGATCATGATTATGAAGGATATTGGCAGGGAATTGCAGTGCATAATGGAGATCCAATGACAGATGCAGACTACGATAATGGACTGTTTGTTGTTCATGGAGGAAGTTATCCCTCAGGAGTAGTTGATAGAACTAATAATATAGACCCATCTGCTTTTAAAGAAGATTTTTTACAAAGAATTACAGTTGAACCAAATGGAATAATTACAAACGGTGCAGAGTTAACAGGAAATACACTAAAAGTTAATTTAACAACTAACTTTCAAAATTCAGTAAGCGGAAGCTATAAGCTCGCATGTGTTTTGGTAGAGGATTCGGTAACAGGAACAACAAACCAATATTATCAAGCTAATTCATATAGCGGAGGATCAGCAGGCTCATTAGTAGATGTTGATGGAAGTGATTGGGCAAACAAACCATCTCAAGTTCCAGCCTCACAAATGATTTATCGCCATGTAGCAAGGGGAATAGCACCAAGTTTTAATGGAGGACCTCTCCCTAATACCTCATATAACAGTGGAGACTCTGAAACACTATGTTTTGAGTTCACATTAGATCCGTCTTGGGATCAATCAAAAATACATATTGTGGGAATGTTATTAGATAACAGCGGGCTTATTGATAATGCCTCCTCTACATCTATAGCCGACGCTATAAATAACGGGTATAATTCATGTGCAACCACATCAATAGGTGTAGATTTAAATGGACCGGACAGAATTAATTTTTTCCCAAATCCAGCAACGGATAATATATACATATCAAATGTATTAAAAACAACAAACATTAAGATTTATGATATTCAAGGAAGATTAGTTTTAGAAAAAGAAACACACAATAAAGAATATTTAAATATTTCATCTTTAGCAAAAGGAGTTTATCAAGTTACATTTGAAGGAGAGAACTATAAAGAAAAAAGAAAATTAATAAAAGAATAATTAAACCAAAATAAAATCCATTTGCTTTCTTTCTAAGTCAGCTTTTTTAATTTTAATTTTAATTTTTTGCCCTAATTGATAACTGACTTTTGATCGGCACCCAATTAGGGCATGTTTTTTTTCATCGTAAATATAATGATCGTCTTTAATACTACTAACCCTTACAAGCCCCTCACACCTATTAGCAATAATTTCAACATATAAACCCCACTCAGTTACACCAGAAATAATTCCATCATATTTTTCTCCAACCTTATTTTTAAGAAATTTAACCTGCATATACTTAACAGAGTCTCTTTCGGCCTGTGATGCTTTTTTTTCTTTTTCAGAACAGTGCTTACACAGCTCTTCTAATTCGTTTTGTTTTGTTGGTTTTGCGCCGCTAATATATTTATCTAATAGACGATGAACAACTAAATCAGGATATCTTCTTATAGGAGAGGTAAAATGCGAATAATAACCAAAAGACAATCCATAATGCCCTATGTTTTTGGTTGTATAAATAGCCTTAGCCATTGACCGTATAGTTAGGGTTTCTACCATTTGCTGCTCTTTTTTCCCCTTTATATTTTTAAGCAAAACATTTAATGATTTTGAAAGCAGGCGAGCACTATTATTGTTAATAGAATAACCAAGCTTCTTCACAATATTAGTAAGGCTTGAAATTTTGTCATTATCAGGTAAATCATGAACCCTATACACAAAAGGCTTCGCACTTTTTTTAGGAAAGCCAATGTGTTTTGCAATAGTTTTGTTAGCTAAAAGCATAAACTCTTCAATTAGGTGGTTTGTTCCCAAACTCTCTTTAAAAAAAACATCAATAGGGTTTTTTTTATCATCTAAAACAAACTTAACCTCCGAGCTTTCAAAGCCTATAGACCCTTCTTCCCATCTCTTTTTTCGTAATTTTTTAGAGATGTTGCTTAATAAAAGAAGCTCCTGAGAGAAGCAGCCCTTTTTACTATCTATTATTTTTTGTGCTGTTTGATAGGTGAATCTCTTGTTAGAGTGGATAACCGTTTTTAAAATACGGTAGTTTAGTAAATTAGAGTCCTCATCCATTTCAAAAAGGACAGAATAAGCTAGGCGGTCAACATTTGGTTTTAAAGAACAAAGGTTGTTTGACAAAAACTCGGGTAACATGGGGATTACTCTATCAACCAAATATACAGAGGTGGCTCTTTCAAAAGCCTCAACATCAATAACACCCCCCTCAACAACATAATAAGAAACATCAGCGATATGTACACCAATCTCCCAGCGACCACCATCTAGTTTTTTTACAGACAAAGCGTCGTCAAAATCCTTAGCGTCTTTTGGGTCAATTGTAAAGGTTGTTGTTTTTCTTAAATCTAACCGATTTAATATTTCTTTTTTAGAAATAACCTCATTTATTTTATTAGCAGAGTCGGTAACTTTAGCGGGAAATTTTGGGTCAAAACCATAATCATATAAGATAGAATTTATTTCAGTGTCATGATTGTTAATATCACCGATAATACCAATAACCCTTCCGACAGGGTTTTTAAAACCACTATTCCACCCCTCAATTCGAACTAAAACTTTTTTGTTTAAATGTTCTTTTTTTACAGATTTTTCATTCAAAAAAACATCAAAAGAAACTCTTTTGTCATCTGGAATTAAAAAATAACTAGAAGAGGAGTTATCAATCACCCCCACAAATTCGGTCTTTTTTCTTTCAACAACACGAATAACCTCACCCGCTTGTTTCTTTTTTCTTTTTGGAAATAAAACAACCTCCACTTCGTCTCCTGCTAATGAAAACAAACTATACTCTCTAGGTATAAAAATCTCATCACCCCCATCAAGGCCCACATAAACACCTTTTTTGTTTGTGTTTTTTACAACAGAAAATAGTGTAGTTGTTTTTTCTATTAATCGATACCTCCCCCTTTGAATCTCTTCTATAATTTTTGATTCGGCCATTTCTTTCATAACATCAATCAACTGAATCTTAACCCCCATTTCTTTAATTCGAAGAGCTTTACTTACCTGTTTATAATTCAGTCTTTTTTTTGGGTTTTCTCTAAAAAAAGAAAGAAGTAAATCAAATAATTTTGTATTTGAAAACCCTTCTTTTCTTTTTTTTCTTGACTTTTTCTTTTTCTTCATGTTTTGTGGGGCAAAAATAATAGTAAATTTACCAAGTGAAACTCCTTAAAATAAAACATATCATTATTCTTTTGTTAAGTGTTTTGATTTTTAGCTCTTGCAGAACAAAAAAAACATTTAACGGAACATCAAACTTAGACTGCCCTGATTATAATGAGTCGGAATTACAGTCAAGCATAAAAGAAAAGACAAAATCAAAATGGAGGCTTGTGCTCTATAAGGACGGAAAAAAAATTGGGAGAAAATCAAAAAAAGGAAAAAGCAGACTATTTAAAAATAAAAACTAATATTTTGTAACCAAGCCTGCGCCATAGTCGTTATCTATTATATAATCTAGATAAAACGACCATGAAAAAATTCCTAAGCATGATTATTTTTTTTCCTGTTTTGCTTGTCGCACAAACAACAAACAAAACACAGGTTGCAATACCAAAACAGGTAACACTAGAAAAAACAATTACAACAGTTGTAACAGACAATACGGGGTTAAACTGGATTGGAACCCTTGATGGCTTAATTTGTTACGATGGAAAAAGGTGGCATGAAATTAACAAAAAAAACAGCATTATTCCATCAAACAAAATACTTTCAATTGCAGTTTATGGAGACTCTAAATATATAGGAACCACAGAGGGGCTTTTAGAGATAAAAAATAATGAGTGGAAGGTTTTCACAACACAAAACAGTAAACTACCATCAAACAAAATAAGAAAAATAATTATTAAAAATAACACCATTTGGATGGCTACAGCAAAAGGATTAACAAGTTTTAATGGTGACTTTGAGGTTCTTTTGTCTGTAGAGAATAATGGAATTATGGATGATAATTTTATTTCGATGTCTATAGATCATAATAATACGATTTGGTTAGGAACCAACAACGGACTATATAGTTTTGAAAAAAACATTTGGAGGGTTTTTACTACAAAAAACTCGAATCTTCCAAGTAATAAAATATGGGGTATTGTTATTGATAGTGAGAATAGAAAGTGGTTTGGAACAAAAAAAGGAATAGCAACCCTTTTAAATGATGAGTGGGCGCTGTTTAATAAAAAAAACACACCCATAAAAACCAACCTTATAAGGTCAATAACCTTTGATGATTATGATAGAGTTTGGGTAGGAACAGAAAAAAACATAACATCTTATGATGGAGAAAAATGGAAAAAACACAAAATAACAAAGAAACACACTTTTGTAACAAATATGTTTATTGACAGTTTTGATAACAAGTGGATTTGCACGCCAAAGAATGTAATTGTATATAATGATGATGGTGTGGAATTTAAAGACAACATAATAACTAATAATAGTGTTATAGTTAGTAAATAATAAATCAAAAGAGTCGTTTATAAATAGATATTTTGGTTAATACGCAAAAAGTCCAGCTGTAGCTGGATTTTTTGTTTTTTTTAATAAATAAAAAAAAGAGGCCTACATGAGTAGGTCTCTTTTTTTAGTGCTCCCCCTCTAGGACTCGAACCTAGGACCCTCTGATTAACAGTCAGATGCTCTAACCAGCTGAGCTAAGGAGGAGTGTTTCTTAAAAACGACTGCAAAAATAGAAGAACGGATTAAATAATACAATATATTTGCAAAAAATAATTTATGAGCATATTAGTAGTAGGAACAGTAGCTTTTGATGCAATTGAAACCCCTTTTGGAAAAACAGATAAAATTATTGGAGGAGCAGCAACATATATTTGTTTGTCGTCATCATTTTTCAACAATAAAATCAATCTAGTTTCTGTAGTTGGAGAAGACTTCCCAGATAGTGCAATACAAACGTTAAAAGAAAAGAAAGTAGACGTAACAGGATTACAGATAAAAAAAGGAGAAAAGACCTTTTTCTGGTCAGGAAAGTATCATGAAAACATGAATAGAAGAGACACTCTTGAAACACAGTTAAACGTTTTAGAAAACTTTAACCCAATTGTTCCTGAAGAATTTAAAAAATCAGAATATTTAATGTTAGGAAACCTCATGCCTTCAGTTCAGAAAAAAGTTCTTTCTCAGATGAAAAAAAAGCCAAAGTTAATCGTTTTAGATACTATGAATTTTTGGATGGACTTATTTATGGATGACTTAAAAGAAGCGCTTAAAGAGGTTGATGTCTTAACAATTAACGACGAGGAAGCAAGACAGCTTTCAGGAGAATACTCATTAGTAAAGGCAGCTAAAATCATTTTATCAAAAGGGCCTAAGTGCGTAATTATAAAAAAAGGAGAGCATGGGGCACTATTGTTTAATGAAAAAGAAGTTTTCTTTGCCCCAGCATTACCATTAGAAGAGGTTTGTGATCCAACTGGAGCGGGAGATTGTTTTGCAGGGGGGTTTATAGGTTATTTGGCAAAAACAGATGACATTTCATTTGAAAACATGAAACGAGCTGTGATTAATGGGTCTGCAATGGCATCATTTTGTGTTGAAAAATTTGGAACACAAAAACTAACCGAAATAAATCAAAGCGATGTTGATTTTAGGGTTAAGGAATTTGTTAATTTGGTGAATTTTGAAATATAATTAAAACAACAAATTATCTGTATTTGCAACATTATTTTCATACCATTGGTCGGCAATTAAGGCGTTACTTTCAGCCGCTTGTACTGCTAAAAAATCACACCTTTCGTTTTCTGTGTTGTTTGAGTGTCCTTTTACCCAAATAAAACTAACATTTTGTTTTCGATAAACACATAAAAACCTAATCCACAAATCAGCATTTTTCTTTTTTTTGAAGTTATTTTTCTCCCAACTAAAAACCCATTTTTTTTCAACCGAATTAATCACATATTTTGAGTCCGAATAAATAATAATACTAGAATTATTTTTTTTAACATTTTCAAGAGCAATAATTACAGCTAAAAGCTCCATTCTATTGTTTGTAGTAAGCCTAAACCCGCCAGAAAGCTCTTTTCTATATTCTCCGCTTATTAATACAATTCCATAACCACCCCTTCCAGGATTTCCTTTAGCAGAGCCATCAGTATAAACAATAATAGACATTTAATTAGATAATATTATTTGTTCAATTGTTTTTGGAAAATAGGCAAATTCTAAAACACGTATTTTTTTTTCTAAACTGTCAAGGGTTTCTTTTTTGGAGATGCGACATGATTTTTGTAAAATAATCTTTCCCTCATCATAATTTTGATTTACAAAATGAATTGTAATACCACTTTCTGTTTCATGATTTTCTAAAACAGCTTTATGAACACTCTTTCCATACATTCCCTTTCCTCCATATTTTGGCAGTAAGGAGGGGTGGATGTTGATGATTTTATTTGGGTAAGAGGATATCATTTTAGGTGATATTTTTAGTAAGAAACCAGAAAGAATAATATAATCAACATCATATTTTTTCATTATTTGGAGCACCTCAACACAACTATTTAAATCACCCTTATTTGTATATACGATTGGTAGGTTAAGTTTTTTGGCCCTTTTAACAATAAAAGCATCTTTTTTATTCGTGCATATTAATACCACCCTAATATCAGTAGAGTTAGAAAAATAATTATAAATATTTTCTGCATTACTTCCTGAACCCGAACCAAAAATTGCTATATTTTTCAAATGGTTAAATTTTTATCAAAAATACTATAAACAAGTAGATGTTAAAATAGAAAAGAATAAAGTTTGCAAATTCTTTATTTTATAGTTTTATTTGCACCTTATTAACTAAAACATTTAAACATGTCAGATGTAGCAGAAAAAGTAAAAGCAATTATTGTTGATAATCTAGGCGTTGATGCTAGCGAAGTAACTGCAGAAGCAAATTTTACAAATGATTTAGGGGCAGACTCATTAGATACCGTTGAACTGATTATGGAATTTGAAAAAGAATTTGATATTCAAATCCCAGATGATAAAGCTGAGGCAATTGCAAATGTTGGTGATGCAATTTCTTTTATCGAAGGAGCTAAATCATAAAAACACATGAAAAAAAGAAGAGTGGTTGTTACTGGAATAGGGGCGCTAACTCCTATTGGTAATAATTTACATGATTATTGGGACTCACTAATAAAAGGAGTTAGTGGCGCAGCAAAAATCACTCATTTTGACTCTTCAAACTTTAAAACACAATTTGCTTGTGAGCTTAAGAATTTTGAAGTAACAGATTTTATTCACAGAAAAGAGGCTAGAAAAATGGATCCTTTTTGCCAGTATGCAATGGTAACAGCCGATGAGGCAATAAAAGACTCTTGTTTAGATGTAGATGAAATTAATAAGGAAAGGGCTGGGGTTATTTGGGGATCTGGAATTGGGGGGATGAACACATTTCAACAAGAAACATCAAATTTTGCCACAGGAAGTGGAATTCCAAGATATAGCCCGTTTTTTATTCCTAAATTAATTTCTGACATTCCTGCGGGACACATTTCAATTAAATACGGTTTTAGAGGCCCTAATTTCACCACTGTTTCAGCTTGTGCATCTTCAACAAACGCTCTTATAGACGCATTTAATTATATTAAATGGGATAAGGCAGATATATTTATTGCAGGAGGGTCTGAGGCTTGTATTTTTGAAACAGGAATGGGTGGTTTTAATGCAATGATGGCACTTTCTACTAGAAATGAAGATCCTAAAACAGCATCTCGTCCTTTTGATAAAGATAGGGATGGTTTTGTTATGGGGGAAGGTGCTGGGGTATTAATCTTAGAAGAGTATGAGCATGCTAAAAAAAGAGGAGCAAAAATTTATGCAGAATTAGTGGGAAGTGGATTAACAGCAGATGCTCATCATATTACGGCGCCACACCCAGAAGGTCTGGGCGCTAAAAATGTAATGAAATTAGCAATTGAAGACGCTGAAATAGAGACAACAGAAGTGGACTATATAAATGTCCATGGAACATCCACCCCTCTTGGCGATATTGCGGAGACGAAAGCAATAAAAGCACTATTTAATAATCATGCATATAATATGAATATTAGCTCTACAAAATCAATGACTGGACATTTATTGGGTGCTGCTGGTGTAATTGAGTCAATAGCCTGTATAATGTCCATAAAGAACGACATAATTCCTCCAACAATTAACCACAAAACAAAAGATCCGGAGATTGATGAAAAGCTTAATTTAACATTAAATAAAGCACAAAAAAGAACAGTAAATTATGCTCTTAGCAACACTTTTGGTTTTGGAGGACATAATGCTTCTGTATTATTTAAAAAACACGCACAATAAGACGAATTAGATCAATACTTTCAAACTTCTTTTGTAATAAAAAAGAAGAATCTTTTTTAGCATCATTGTTAGGTTTTTATTCAACCAATGAGATATATCAAAGAGCATTTATTCATAAATCATTTAATCAAAACACAAATAATGAGAGGTTAGAGTTTCTTGGAGATGTGATTCTGTCTTTTGTGGTTTCCGATCTTTTATTTTTCGATAATAAAGAGGAAGAAGGGTTTTTATCAAAAAAAAGAGCAACAATAGTTGGCAGAAAACACTTAAATTTAATTGCAAAAAAAATTATACCAGAAACAGAGATTAAAACAAATCTAAAGAAAATTCCTGAAAACATATATGGAAACACTTTAGAGGCCTTAATTGGAGCGATATATTTAGACAAAGGAATACATCAAACTAGAGGTTTTATAAAAAAACATATTTATAAATCAGAGTTTTTACAACAACTAAAAGACATAGACTACAAAAGCAAGTTATTAGCTCTTAGTCAAAAAGAAAAAATACAAATTACTTACAGGCTAGAAAGACAAAAAGGACCAGATCATAATAAAGAATTTTTAGTAGCCATTTTAGTTCAGGACAAAAAAGTAGCGGAGGCAAAAGGGAATTCTAAAAAGGAAGCAGAGCAGAATGCGGCTAAAAAAGCGATTAAAATTGTATTTTAGCGTTAATGAAAACACATCACACCCTACATTGCACGCAAGAGTATGAGTTTATTACGTTAGCAATTAATAGCCATAGTAGGGGGTATAAATTATGCTGGAACCTAAACAAATCACTTGGCCTAAGCTTTAAAATGACGGATAATCACATAATATCTAAAGAGTTAATATTTACAAGATATGAGGCAAAAGATGATGATGGACGATCATTTAATTTATTACCAAACCTTTCTAAAAAAGGATATTTAATTCCATCTCAGAGTCGGATAAATTACTTCTTATTAATTAACAATAGTAACTGGGATAATATAAAAGATAAATTTTTAAGCAAATTAAGAGCAATAAATGACATACTTTTGGTGCGGGAATTAGATGTAGAAAAAATCAAAAATAGCGATAGACTAATAATATATGATAAGAAAAACTAAAATAATAGCAACCGTTGGCCCGTCTACATCATCAAAAATGATGTTGAAAAAACTAATACTTAAAGGGGTAAATGTATGTAGACTAAACTTTTCACATTTATCACACGACAAAGCAAAAGAAATCATTTCAAAAATAAAAGAGATAAACCAAGAGCTACATGTGCACACTGCAATATTAGCTGACTTACAGGGACCCAAAATTAGAGTTGGAGATTTTGAAAAGCCAATAAAACTTACTAAAGGAGAGGTGGTACTTTTTAAAACAAAAAAAACAAGAAAAAGTATATATATTAATTATAAAAACTTCGCAAGAGATGTAAGTGTAAAAAATAGAGTTTTGCTTGATGACGGAAAAATAATTCTTGAGGTCATGCACACTAACCTGCAAGATACAGTTAAATTAAAAGTAGTATTTGGAGGTATGTTGCAATCAAGAAAAGGAGTAAACTTGCCAAATACAGAGATATCACTTCCCTGCTTAACAAATAAAGATAAAGAAGATTTGGAGTTTATTTTATCAGAAAGAATAGAGTGGGTTGGACTTTCGTTTGTAAGAAAAGCTAAAGACGTATCCTTACTTAAAAAGATAATTAAAAAAAGGAAACTAAATCATAAGGTAATTGCAAAAATTGAAAAACCAGAGGCAATTAAAAATATTGATTCAATTATTAATGTTACTGACGCCGTGATGGTTGCTAGAGGTGATTTGGGCGTCGAGGTTCCTCCTCAAAAAGTTCCTGTATATCAAAAAATGATAGTGGGAAAATGCATTAATAATGCAAAACCAGTTGTTATTGCCACTCAGATGCTTGAAAGCATGACGGATTCCCCAACAGCAACAAGAGCAGAAGTAAATGATGTGGCAAACTCGGTTATTGATGGTGCTGACGCCGTCATGCTTAGTGGAGAAACTTCCATAGGAAAATATCCATTAAAAACAGTTGACACTATGCGAAAAATAATAAGAGACATAGAGGGGAGTGAACATAATATTTCAAAAAATACAGAAGAAAAAACCTTACTTAAGAGTAATAGACTACTTTCAAATGCGATTTGTTCTAATGCATGTGTTATTGCTGAACAAATAAAAGCCAAGGCAATTATTACAATTACCTACTCGGGTTTTAATACCATTAAAACATCTAGCTTTAGGCCTCATGCGTTTATTTATGCATTTACAAATAATCATACTATTTTAAATACATTAAGTTTAGTTTGGGGGGTTCAAGGTTTTTATTATGATAGAGGAACAACAACAGACCAAACAATTAAAGAAACAAAAGAGATATTACAAAAAGGGAAATATGTTAAAAAAGGCGATTTAGTAGTAAATTTAGCAAGTATGCCAGCGCAAGATAGAGGAACTACAAATATGATGAAGGTTAGTAAAATAAAATAAAAAAATGATTAATACAGAATTATTAGCGGAGATTTGTGAGGTAGCAGGTGCTCCAGGACACGAACAAAGAGTAAGGGATATTGTACTAAGAGAAGTAAGGCCTTTGGTGGATGAAATACGAATAGATAATTTAGGAAATCTAATTGCAATTAAAAAAGGCTTGGAAAGTAAAAAAGTGATGATTGGTGCTCATATGGATGAAATAGGTTTTATAGTAACACATATAGATGATAATGGGTTTATTTATTTTCATACATTAGGAGGGTTTGATCCAAAAACACTTACAGCACAACGAGTGATTATTCACGGGAAAAAAGATGTTGTCGGCGTCATGGGAAGCAAGCCTATTCATTTAATGAATGCGGCAGATAGGGCCAAAGTACCTACAATAAAAGACTATTTTATCGATACAGGAAGAAGTAAAAAAGAATTAGATAAATTGATAGGTGTTGGGGATACGATTACTAGAGAAAGAAAACTTATTGAAATGGGCGATTGTATTAATTGCAAATCGTTAGACAATAGGGTGTCTGTATTTATTTTAATAGAGATGTTTAGAGAAATGAAAAAGAAACCCCCATATGATGTTTATGGGGCGTTTACAGTTCAGGAAGAAATAGGCATTCGAGGAGCAAACGTTTCTTCAATGGATATTAATCCTGATTTTGGTTTTGGGCTAGACACAACAATTGCCTGGGATACCCCAGGATCTACAAAACAAGAACAAGTTTCTGCTCTTGGTGAGGGGGCATGTATTAAAGTGATGGATTCCTCTACTGTTTGTGATTATAGGATGGTAAAATACATGAAAGAAATTTCTAAAAATAAGAAAATAAAGACTCAGTTAGAAATTTTGCCAGCCGGGGGAACTGACACTGCTGGGATTCAAAGAATGAACCCAGGGGGTAGCATTGCTGGAGCGGTTTCTATACCAACCAGGCATATTCATCAGGTTATAGAGATGGTACATAAAAAAGACGTTAGAGCAGCTATAGATTTATTAAGAGCTAGTGTAGAGAATTTAAATACCTATAACTGGAAATTTAAATAAACAATTATGAAAAAACTATTATTTGTATTAGCGTTTACTTTTATTGGGGGGCAATCATTTTCACAAATTTATCTTGTCACATTATCTGATAATGGCATAGGGAGCTGCTCTAATCAAGAAATACTTCTTACTAAAATTCCCCCTGCAGGTCCGGCAACATACATCTGTATCCCAGAGAGTATTGAGTTTGGGCTTGTTCCATTAAACCAAGAGCTTAATAATATTATAAGTTTGGGGTATAAATTAATTGCAACTAACAATGGAACAACTGATGCTGCTAGTGGCTTAATTAATGAAGAAACTATAAACAAAGGAACAACATTTTATTTTGCCATTCCTTGAAGTGCAAGTGGTCTAGAAGAAGTTCCTACGGCCCTAAAGAATTTTATCATAAGCCCTAATCCTGCAAATACCTTTGTAGATGTTTCATTAGATTGTTCCTTAAAAGGAAAAAGTGAAATTGTCTTTATAAGTGAAGCGGGGTATATCTCTCACAAAGAAAGTATAGGCAATATTTCTAAAAATGAAAAATACAATATAGATATTTCTAAAATTCCTACAGGAAAATACCTTGTAACAATCGTTAATGGTAAAACCTACACCACTCCACAAAAATTAATTGTTTTATAAAGAGGAGAATTGTTTTAGAAAACGAACATCATTTTCAAAAAACAGGCGCAAGTCGTTTATTCCATATTTTAACATAGCAATTCTTTCAATCCCCATTCCAAAAGCATATCCGCTATATTTATTGGAATCAATACCACAATTTTCTAAAACATTTGGATCAACCATGCCGCAGCCTAAAATCTCTAGATAACCGGTATATTTACAAACATTACAACCTTTACTACTACAAATATTACAACTTACATCAACCTCAGCACTTGGCTCTGTAAATGGAAAATATGAGGGCCTTAGCCTGATTTTTGTTTTTTCTCCAAACATTTCTTTTGCGAAATATAAGAGCGCTTGTTTCAGATCAGCAAAACTTACATTTTCATCAATATACAACCCTTCTACTTGGTGGAAAATACAATGAGCTCTTGCTGAAATCGCCTCATTTCTATAAACTCTTCCAGGAGAAAGAGTCCGTATAGGGGGTTTATTATTATTCATATGCCTTACTTGAACAGAGGAGGTGTGTGTTCGTAATAACAGATCTGGATCAGTTTGTATAAAAAAAGTGTCTTGCATATCTCTTGCCGGATGCTCTTCTGGTAAATTTAATGCAGAAAAATTATGCCAATCATCTTCAATTTCTGGCCCTTCGCTGATAGAAAAACCAATACGATTAAAAATATCTATAATCTGATCTTTTATTAGTGAAATAGGGTGCCTACTACCTAAATTATTTAAAGCAATAGGTCGAGTAAAATCAATCTGCTTTCTTTTTTCTTCTGCTTCAAAGCTGCCCTTAAACTCTTCTACTTTTTCTTGAGCATTTTGTTTAAGCATGTTTATTGCTTGACCAAACTCTTTTTTACTTTCATTAGGGATGTTTTTAAATGCAATAAAAAGCTCATTCATTTTACCCTTTTTACCCAAAAACTTTAAACGAAAAACTTCTACTTCTTCTTCAGAATTAGGGCTAAACTCCTTAACCTCCTGTAGTAAATCTTTAACCGTTTCTAACATTGTAATAAATTGTATATCTTTGCTTGTATAAAACACAAAGAAACAATAATTATGCTAAATAGAATTTTTAAAACTGTAATATTAGGAGTTTTTTCATTACTGATTATAACTTCAATTACATCTTGCAAAAAAGCTAAAGATACAATAGGCGTAATTATTGTAAAAGATGCAAATGGATTAACCGTTCCAGGAGCCTATGTTACACTTCATCAGGATTCTTTAATAAGCCCTCAGGGAAACTATACGAACTCGGACTTAAAAAAAACAGACTATACAGATGTTAATGGGAGGGCAGAGTTTACGTATGAATTAGAGGCAATCTTAAATGTTGAGGTTCGAAAAACTGACGGAAACAATGTTTATACAGGCTCTAATATTATTAGACTACTTAAACAAAAAACCGTAACTAAAGTTGTTGAAATCAACTAAGGTACTTGAGAATAGCCTCCTTTATTAGATTTTCTTGATTTTCTGCAGACAAGCTCATTAATGGTTTTAATTCTATATAATGAGGCCACCCATCATTATCAACACTATCAAATTTATAATAACCGAAAGAACTTAAAACCTTACAAGTTCCTACGTGTAGGACATTAATTTTCTCTTCTCTATCATATTGCTTTATTCCGAAATTAAGCTCTTGAACACCAATTAAATAAAGAATCCCTTTTAATGTCATCTCTTCTCCAAACTGATCCTCAAGTTTATCAACAAGGCTCCCCCATTTTTTCTCTAAACTATCCATAAAGCAAAAATAAAGTTTAATATCTTTACAATCATGAATTATCTAGATATTATTATAGCTGCACCAATGTTATATGGGCTAATAAAAGGGTTTTTCAATGGTCTAATAAAAGAAATAACAGGGCTTTTAGGTTTGTTGATAGGCGTCTATATTGCTATTAATTTTTCAACATATCTTTATCCAAACTTTACAAAGGTTTTGGCTGGAAATGAGAAGTTTATTCCAATAATTTCTTTTGCTACTCTTTTTATTGTTAGCTTAATGGTAATTAGACTGCTAGGTTATTTTTTGGATAAAATCACTAATTTTTTAGCACTTGGTTTTATAAGTAAGATCCTTGGAGCAATTTTTGGAGGACTAAAAATAGTGGTAATTTTAAGTTTTATATTAACGATTGCAGGTCAGTATGAGTTTATTGAAAAAAATACAGAAAAAGAATCTGTTTTGATAGATCCATTGAAACAAATATCAGAGATTATTGTGCCTGAGATACACAAACATAAAACCACTATTTTAGACAAAGCAAAAAAACTAAAGAAAAACTAAAGAATAAAGATTAATTTTGAATAGCGGTAATTCCAGGCAATGGTTTGCCTTCTAAATACTCTAGCATTGCACCGCCTCCAGTTGAGACGTAAGAAACATCTTGAGCAAATCCAAACTTTTTTATAGCAGCAACAGAATCTCCACCCCCAACTAATGAAAAAGCTCCATTATTTGTTGCAAAACAAATTGCTTCTCCAATTTTTTTAGTTCCTTTTTCAAACTTCTCCATTTCAAAAACACCCATTGGCCCATTCCAAATAAGAGTTTTTGATTCCTTTATAGTTTTAGAGAACTCTGTGATCGACTCTTTACCAATATCTAACCCCATATACTCATTATTAATTTCAAAAATATTTGATGTATTTGTCTTGGCATTATTATTAAAACTATCTGCATTTAAAGAATCAGTCGGAAGTAATAAACGAACAGATTTCTTTCTAGACTCTTCTATAAGCTCCTTAGCTAATGATATCTTCTCTTCTTCTACTAGTGATTTTCCAACCACACCTCCCATTGCTTTTATAAATGTATAAGCCATTCCACCGCCAATAATAAGATTATCAACAGTATTAAATAAAGCTTTTATAACATCAATCTTACCCGTAATTTTTGCGCCTCCAATAATTGCAGTGAAGGGTCTTTTTGGGCTTGCCAGTGCTTTTTCTAAAGACTCAAGCTCACGGCCTAACAAATACCCAAAATACTTATTTTTAGGAAAGAATTTTGCAATTACAGCCGTCGAAGCATGTGCCCTATGAGCGGTTCCAAAAGCATCATTGATATAAATATCAGCAAGATTAGCTAATTGATTAGCAAAACCAACATCTCCCTTTTCTTCTTCAGCATAAAAGCGCAAATTTTCTAAAACTAGCACATCTCCATCATTCATTTTATTTACATCTAAGATTGTTTTTCTGCCAATACAATCGGAACTGAAATAAATATTTTGACTTAATAATGCAGAAAGGTGACCTACTATATTATTTAATGAAAATCTTTTTTCAAAACCCTTTTTAGGCCTTCCAAGGTGAGACATAACAATAGCTCTTCCTCCATCAGCAATAATCTTTTTAATTGTAGGAAGTGCAGCAACAATTCTGCTATCATCCATAATAGTGTAATTATCATCTAAAGGGACGTTAAAATCTACTCTAACTAAAACACGCTTTCCTTTTAATGATACTTGATTTAAGCTATTCATTTTGCAAAAATATAATAAATGCTAAAATTCACTACAAATTTATTTACATTTGACAGAAAGAAATTTTTAATGTTATTTAAGGAGATAATAGGAAACAGTACGATTAAACAACAGTTAATTGATACCGTTAAAAAAAACAGAGTAAGTCATGCTCAGCTTTTTTTTGGTAATACTGGAAATGGAAAATTAGCACTTGCACTGGCATATGCTCAATACCTTAATTGTGAAAATAAAACGGATATTGACTCCTGTGGAGATTGCTCTTCTTGCTTTAAGTATAAAAATCTATCGCATCCGGATCTCCACTTAATATTTCCAGTTTTAAAAATGCCAGGCTCAAAAACATCTACAAGTGATAATTTTGTCAACAAATGGAGGTCTTTTGTTTTGGAAAATCCCTATGCATCACTAAATGATTGGTCTGAGATTTTTGACAGTAATAATAAAACAGGGAAACAGTTCTTAATTTATAAGGATGAGGCAGATGTAATACATCAGAAGTTAACATTAAAGAATTTTGAGTCTCCTTATAGAGTTGTATTAATTTGGATGCCTGAAAAAATGAATTTAGAGGCCTCAAACAAATTATTAAAATTATTTGAAGAGCCTCCAAAAGGCACAATTTTTCTATTAATATCAACTAGTCCTAACAAACTACTTCCAACAATCATATCTAGGTTACAAAAAATAAAGGTGCCTGATTTTACCAAGAACGATATTTTGACATATTTGGATAAAAGCCTAATAGATACTGAAAAATCAAAAAAATTAATAGCCATTACAGGCTCTAATCTTGGGAAAATCCTTAAAATAGAAAGTGAGCAATTGGAGGGGTTAGATTTGTTTGAACAGTTTGCTTCTTGGATGCGGCTTTCATATAAAACAGATATTGTAAATATATCAAAATGGGTAGATGAAATTGCCTTTATGGGTAGAAAGCATCAAGAATTATTTTTATCTTATGCAATAAAAATGGCTAGAGAGTGCTTAATTTTTAATTTTGCTAATCACAAGCTTTTAAAAACAAATGAAAAAGAATCTATGTTTATTTTAAAGTTTGCGCCATTTATACATGAGGAGAATAGTATTTTGATTATTGACGAATTAGAAAGATCAATAAAATCAATAAATAGAAATGCAAATGCTAAAATTTTATTTTTTGAGCTATCTTTACAAATTATAAAGTTTTTAAAAGTTAAACGTAAGTTTGTTATAAATTAAAAAGAATGGGCTGTAGTAACTGTAGTACATGTGATGTTTCAGAGAGTAGAGGTTGTGGGACAAGCTCAGTTTTTGACTGGCTTTATCAAATTGATGGCCCAAAAACAGAAAACACTAATCTTTTAGAGGTCCAATTTAAAGGAGACAGAAAGGATTTTTATATTAATTCAGAAGATCTTGAAATTAAACATGGAGACTGGGTTGCGGTACAGGGAGATAAGTCGGGTCATGATATTGGCAAAATTACTATGATTGGAGAGTTAGTAGCGGTTCAGATGCAAAGGAAAAAAATAGATAGAGATAAAACACCCTTAAAGAAGCTATATCGTTTAGCATCAGATACAGATAAAGAAAAATGGAAATCCGCTATTGAAAGTGAAGGCGCTATTCTTGAGAAAGCAAAAAGAATCATAGAAGAAGCTAAATTAGAAATGAAACTTTCAGATGTGGAGTTTCAAGGAGATAAATCAAAGGCTACGTTTTATTATACCGCTGAAAAAAGGGTAGATTTTAGGGAGCTTATTAGAGAGTATTCAAGGCAATTTGGAGTAAGAATTGAAATGAGGCAGATAGGGGCTAGGCAAGAATCAGCTAAAATTGGGGGTATTGGAAGTTGTGGGCGAGAACTATGTTGCTCTACTTGGATGACAGAGTTTTCATCTGTTTCAACAGGAGCAGCTAGATACCAACAATTATCTATTAACCCACAAAAGATTTCAGGACAATGTGGAAGATTAAAATGTTGCCTGAACTTTGAGCTTGATGGATATACAGAAGCGTTAAAAGAATTCCCTAGTTCAAAAAAACAATTAAAAACTAAAATAGGTGTCGCAAAATTTGTCAAACTTGATGTATTTAAAGGAGTAATGTATTATTTTGTTCCAGAGAATCCCTCTGCAGAATTATTAGAAATTTCAACAGAAGGGGTAAAAAAAATAATAGAGATAAATAAAAAAGGAGGAGTTCCCGAAACGTTTGATGAGTTTATTGTTGATCAGTCTAGTTCTGAATTAAATTTTAAGGACGCAACAGGTCAAGACAATATTAATCGTTTTGACAAGAAAAAAAATAATAGAAGAAAAGGGGGTAAATTTAAAAGTAAAAAAAACAAGCAAATCCAAAAAACAAGAATAAAGAGTAAGGCAAAAGAAAAACAAAAAAAAGATGCGTAACGTTTTCTTTTTTTTAATCGCATTGTGTTTGTGCTCATGTGATGATATTGCCTATGAAAATTATCATTCTTTTAATGAAGAGGGCTGGAATACAGATAGCATTGTAAGTTTTGAGTGCACAGTATTAGACACTATAATGTTATATGATTTAATATTGAACGTTAGACATTCAGTAGATTATGAATATCAAAACTTATTCCTTTTTTTAGAGTCTGAGATAAAAGATACTATTGAAATAATATTAGCTGATAAAACAGGAAAATGGCATGGAACGGGTGTTAGCGATATAAGAGAGTTTAAGCATACTATTCAAGCAAAAAAAAGGTTTTCATCTAAGGGCTCATATTTGTTAAAAGTAGAACAAGCCATGAGATATGGAGAGAAGGCAAAGATACAGCGTTTAGCAAATATTATAGATATTGGATTAATAATATCAAAGCATAATGACTAGATTTTCAAAACTAATATTTTGGGGATTTATTTTAAGCCCATTTATAGTTCTGTTTACTTTAGTTCAGCTAACTTCTTTAGGTGTCTTTGGTGAATTGCCCACCTTTAAACAATTAGAAAGTCCACAGAATAATTTGGCGACCGAAATTATTTCAGAAGATCAGGTTGTTTTAGGAAAGTATTTTTTTGAGAATAGAAGCAAGTCAAGGTATAATGAACTACCAGAAAGCTTAATAAACGCTTTAATTTCAACGGAGGATATTCGCTTTAGAAAACATTCTGGAATAGACGCCAGATCCCTTCTAAGAGCTATTTTTGGAGCTATTTTTGGAAAAAAAAATTCTGGAGGTGCTAGTACAATTACGCAGCAATTAGCTAAAATGTTATTCACAGATAAGCCAAGCTCTGGATTAGAAAGGGTAATGCAAAAATTAAAAGAATGGGTAATTGCAGCTCAGCTTGAAAAACGCTATACAAAAGACGAGATCCTTAGCATGTACCTTAATCGTTTTGATTGGGTCAACAATGCTGTTGGGATTAAATCAGCAGCACAAGTTTATTTTAATAAGCAACCGATGGAGCTTAACACTGAAGAATCTGCAATGCTTGTTGGTATGTTAAAAAATCCAGCTTTATATAACCCAAATAGAAGATTAACATTAACAGAAGAAAGAAGGAATGTAGTCCTTTCTCAAATGAATAAATATGATTTTATCTCAGATTCATTATATGAGATATTAAAAGATCAGCCGATTCTTTTGGACTTTAAGAAAGCAAGTCATAACGAAGGACTAGCTCCTTATTTTAGAGAGTATTTAAGAGCCGAGTTAAAAAAATGGTGTGACACGCATACAAAACCTGATGGAACACACTATAATATTTATACAGACGGACTTAAAGTTTATACTACAATAAACTCAAGATTACAAACGTTTGCAGAAGAGGGGTTAAAAATTCATATTGCAAAGCTTCAAAAAGATTTTTATAATCACTGGAGAGGATATACAAATGCCCCTTACCCTGAAGACTTTGAAACCGAACAAATAAACGATATTATTGATGCTGGAATGAGAAGATCAGATAGGTATAGAAAATTAAAAAGAGCAGGAAAATCCATATCTGAAATTAATAAAATCTTTAACACCAAAGTACCAATGGAATTGTTTTCTTGGGACGGAGAAATAGATACAATTTTATCACCAAGAGACTCAATTAAATACAATAAGTTTTTTATTCACTCTGGAATGATGAGTATGGATCCAAACACTGGCTATGTGAAGGCTTATGTCGGTGGAATTAATTATAAGCATTTTCAATATGACCATGTTACTACAGGAAAAAGGCAGGTGGGCTCAACATTTAAACCATTTTTATATTCTTTAGCAATACAGTCAGGATATTCTCCTTGTTATGAGATTCCTAATGTCCCTGTTATTTTTGATAAGGACAGATGGGGGCTAGAAAAAGATTGGGCTCCAAAAAATTCAGGAGATGAGTATGATGAAATGAATATTACATTAAAGTTTGGGCTAGCAAATTCTATTAATACAATTACCGCTTATATTATGAAACAGTTTGGGCCACATGCTGTTGTTGATTTAGCTAAAAAGATAGGAATTCAATCAAAAATATTACCAGTTCCTTCATTATGTTTGGGAACTTTTGATTTATCTGTTTATGAGATGGTAGGAGCTTATTCAACTTTTGTAAATAAAGGTGTATGGATAGAGCCAATTTTTATAACAAGGATTGAGGATAAAAATGGCGTAGTATTAGAAGAATTTACTCCAAAAACTAATGAAGCAATGAGTAAAGAAACAGCTGATTTAATGGTGAGAATGCTGCAGGGGGTGGTTAAGGGAGTTTATAGTCCAGCGGCAAATAAAACTTTAGGAACAGGAGTTCGATTAAAGTATACATATGGATTTGAAAATGAAATTGGAGGAAAAACAGGAACAACTCAAAATCAATCAGACGGATGGTTTATGGGAATAACGCCTAATTTAGTTACAGGGGTTTGGAGTGGTTGTGAAGATAGATCAGCACACTTTAGAACAATTTATTATGGACAAGGAGCAAATATGGCGTTACCTATTTTTGCGGAGTATATGCAAAGGGTGTATGCCGACACATTAAACACAGGAATTCATCCAATTCCATTTAATATTCCAAGATCTACATATGAAGAGATAGATTGCGGAGAGAATATTCAGGGGGGTCAATATGATGAATTTGAAGAAGAATTTTAAAATATGATAAATAAAGCAGTAAATAATATTAAAGAGGCCTTATTAGGAGTTGAGAGCAATATGACTTTTATGTTTGGGGGATTTGGGCTTTCAGGCATTCCTGAAAATGCAATAAATGCACTTTCTAAAAAGGATATTTTTGGACTTACTTGCATTTCAAATAATGCTGGCATAGACGATTTTGGCTTAGGTCTTTTGTTACAAAGGAAACAAATTAAAAAAATGATTTCTTCTTATGTAGGAGAGAATGCCGAATTTGAAAAACAAATGCTTTCAGGAGAACTAGAAGTAGACTTAATTCCCCAAGGATCTTTGGCAGAAAGGTGTAGGGCGGGAGGTGCAGGAATTCCAGCATTTTTTACCCCTGCTGGTTATGGAACAGAGGTTTCTTATGGAAAAGAAGTAAGAGAATATAATGGAAAGCCTCATATTTTGGAAACAGCACTTATTGCTGATTTTGCATTTGTAAAAGCATGGAAAGGAGATACAGCAGGCAACCTGATCTTTAGAGGAACAGCAAGAAACTTCAATCCTCTTATGGCTATGGCTGGAAAAATCACAGTAGCTGAGGTGGAGGAATTAGTACCGGCAGGAGAATTAGATCCTAATCAAATACATACTCCAGGTATTTTTGTTCAAAGAATATTTAAAGGAGAAAAATATGAGAAGAGAATAGAGCAAAGAACCATTATAAAGCGATAATAGAATGGCATTAGACAAAAAACAGATAGCCCAAAGAATAGCTCAAGATTTAGAGCACAATACATATGTTAATTTGGGAATTGGAATTCCAACATTAGTTGCTAATTATATTCCAAAAGGAATTAATGTTGAGTTTCAATCAGAAAATGGAGTTTTAGGAATGGGCCCCTTTCCTTTTGAGGGGGAGGAGGATCCTGATATGATAAATGCAGGCAAGCAAACCATTACAACTTTACCAGGAGCAGTTATTTTTGATTCTGCAATCTCTTTTGCAATGATAAGAGGCAGGCATGTTCAGCTCACAGTTTTGGGGGCCATGGAGGTTTCTGAAAATGGGGATATTTCTAACTGGAAGATCCCAGGAAAAATGGTAAAAGGAATGGGAGGAGCAATGGATTTAGTCGCTTCAGCAGAAAATATTATTGTAGCTATGATGCACACGAATAGAAAGGGAGAAAGTAAGATTTTAAAAAAATGTACGCTTCCTATTACTGGTGTAAATTGTGTAAAGAAAGTAGTCACTAATTTAGCTGTTTTGGAGGTTACTAAAAACGGATTTAAACTTTTAGAAAGAGCTCCTGGAATAAGCATTAACGAAATTAAGAGTGCAACCGAAGCAGACTTAATTATTGAGGGAGAAATTCCTGAGATGGACGTTTAAGAGTACTTTGATAATAAGAGATCAAGAAACTTTAATCCCCTTAGCTGAGAGGTGGGCTTTAATATCATCTAGCTTTCCCTCAGGTATAGCATCAATTAATTTTTGAGTATAAGTTGTTGATGGCTTATTATAAATTTGGTCAGCATCACCCATTTCTTCAATTTTCCCCTGCTGCATTACTACCATTCTATCACTCATATACTTTACAACGGAAAGATCATGTGAAATAAAGATATATGTAAGGCCAAATTCTTCTTTTAATTCGTTAAGTAGATTCAAAACCTGTGCCTGAACAGAAACATCTAATGCAGAAACAGACTCATCACAAATGATGAATTTTGGATTTACAGCTAAAGCCCTAGCAATGCCTATTCTTTGCCTTTGCCCTCCAGAAAATTCGTGTGGGTATCGGTAAAAATGAGCAGGATCTAAACTAACTCGACTAAGCAATTCTTCTACTTTCTTTTTTCTTTGCTCATCATTATCTAAGATGTCATGCACTTGCATGGGCTCCATTATAGCATTTCCAATTGTCATTCTTGGGTTTAATGACGAGTATGGGTCTTGAAAAATAATTTGCACCTCTTTACGAAAAGCCCTTAACTCATCTGCAGACATTTTTGTAATATCATTTCCTTTATAAATCATTTCCCCCTCACTAGGCTCTTCTAATCTAAGTATAGTTCTTCCAATAGTTGTTTTTCCACAACCACTTTCGCCTACAAGGCCTAATGTTTCTCCTGGATATACATCAAAACTAACCTCATCAACAGCTTTGACATGACCTGTAATTCCTCCAAAAAACCCATTCCTTAATGGGAAATAAGTTTTTAGATTATGGATCTTTAATATTGGTTCTTGCTTAAATAATTTGTTTTGTTTTGTTTTTCTATCACTATCTGGGATGGCCAAATTTTTAGTAAAATCTGCAACAGAAATACCATTATCAATAATTTTACCATTGACATCAATTTTCATAAAATCAGAAACTGTTGGCAAAAAAGTATATCTTTTATCAAGTGGTGGACGGCAAGCTAAAAGCCCTTTTGTATATGGATGTTGAGGGTTGGTAAAAATATCCCAAACATTTCCTTGTTCTACAATTTTCCCTTTATACATTACTACAACTTTATCTGCTAATTCTGCAATAACACCTAAATCATGTGTAATAAACATGATCCCCATATCCCTTTCCTTTTGCAGATTTTGCATTAATTCTAAAATAGTTTTTTGAACGGTTACATCTAGGGCTGTTGTTGGCTCATCAGCAATCAAAACAGATGGCTGGCAGCTCATGGCCATTGCGATCATCACTCTTTGTTTTTGTCCTCCAGAAATTTGATGTGGATAGGTGCTAAAAATTCTTTCAGGAGTTGGCAATTGTACTTCTTCAAAAAGCTTTATGGTAAGTGCTTTTGCTGCATTTTTATCTAGTTTTTGATGCAATATTATAGCTTCCATAACTTGGTCTCCACACGTAAAAACAGGATTCAATGAAGTCATTGGTTCTTGGAAAATCATTGCGATATCATTTCCTCTAAATTTACGCATTTCCTCTTCTGATATTTTTAGTAAATTAGTAGCTTTTCCATTGTCTTGATGAAAAATAATTTCACCTCCACTAATAATTCCAGGAGGGCTAGGGATTAATCGCATAGCTGAAAGTGAAGTTACAGATTTGCCAGATCCAGATTCACCAACTATACCAATTGTTTCTCCTTTATTTAATGTAAAACTAACGTTATTTACAGCTTTCATAGTCGTTCCTTCGGTATGAAATTCGGTAATAAGATTTTTAAATTCCAATAATATATTTCCCATTATGTATTCTTTTTTGTGTTGTTAAAAATAACGCTTTTTATATAAACTATATATCTCCGTCTTTTATTGTCATTTGAAAGAGGTTAGAAATGTGAATTAATAGTTTTTTTTTAACCTCTTTCAAATCAATTTCTTTTCCTAATTCTTTTTTCAAAGAAGTTACTTGCTTGTCTCTAATTCCACAAGGAATAATATTGCTAAAATAAGAAAGGTCAGAATTTATATTAAATGCAAATCCATGCATAGTAACCCACCTACTGCTTTTTACTCCTAGTGCACAAATTTTTCTAGCCTTGGAGGTTCCAACATCAAGCCAAACCCCCGTCTCTCCTTTTGATCTTTCTCCAAATAAGCCGTATTCTTTTAGCGTAAGGACAACAGCTTCCTCCAAAAGCCTGAGATATTTATGTATATCTGTAAAAAAATTATCTAAATCCAAAATTGGATAGCCTACAATTTGCCCAGGACCATGATACGTTATGTCCCCCCCCCTATTTATTTTATAAAAAGAAGCACCTCTACTTTTTAGATAATCATCATTTACCAATAAGTTTTTTTTATTGCCACTCTTTCCTAGAGTGTAGACGTGAGGATGCTCACAAAAAATCAAATAATTATTAGTTTTATCTTTTTTTACCTCTTTCCTGTTTTCTGATTTTTTAGCTAAGATTTCTGCAAAAAGTTCTTCTTGATAATCCCAGCATTTTTTGTAGTCAATCAGCCCTAAATCTTTAAAGAGAACATGCTTATTCATTAAATTTTTGCTAATTCCGACTTTAAAAAGTTGATTACATCAATCTCAATTGCATCTACATTATTCATTTCAGATAAATACCAACTAACCCAATCTCCTACATTAATGTGGTAGAGAGAGTTTTCAATTAAAGAGCCTCCCTTACTCCATATTTCAGTAATGTTTTTTGTAAATTTTGAAATAACTGCTTTGTTAATATCAATTCTTATTTGATTCCTGCCATAATCAATTTTATTCCGGAAATAGACTACAGCCAAACCATTTACATTTGTTCTCCAGCCCAGCAATTCGTTATGATTCATTTCTGGAATAACATGATGCCAGCAAAGCATTTTAGAGTTTTCATTTATCTGTTGACGAAATCGAATTGCGACCCCCTCAAATCCATTTGCCACATAAATAACGGGTGTTTTTTTGTGCATTTTTTTTGCCAAAAATTTTGCTTTTTTTTGGATGTCATCTTTTTCAGTATCTAATAAATTTATGGCTTTTTCAAAATCAACCTTAAATAAATCATCAATAATATCATAATGATTTAAGAGGAAAAATAATTCTGTAAAAGCATAGCCAAACATAGCTCTTGGAGGATGGCCTGCAGGTATAATTATTTTATTATAATTATTTTTTTCAGCAATTGTTTTTAGCTTACCTCCTGATGTTATTATTGCAATTTCAGCCCCCTTTTCTTGGCATTTCTCTAAAGCATAAAGAGTTTCTTCTGTATTTCCTGAATAAGAACTAGCAATAACGAGAGTGTTTTCGTTTACAAAATGTGGGACACTATAATCTTTGGTAGCGGAAATAGGAACTCCTGCTTTTTTAGAGACGATATCAGTTACAATTGTACCTCCAATACCGGAGCCTCCTAAACCACAAATAAGTACATTTTTAATTTGTTTAGATGGTGGGCTAAGCTCTGTGCTTTTTGCAATATCAATTGCGTCTCTTAAATGATTTGTAAAATCATTAATATAATCATTCATTTTCATCTCTAGATTCGGTTTTGGATATTAAAATATGCTTGTTAAAAGAAGTCGAAAATACGAAATAATAGGATAATAGAATTCCTATCTTTGCAAAAAAATTATAGCATGAAAAGAGAGCTTTCAGAACAAGAAATAGTTAGAAGAGAATCCTTAAAACAACTAAGAGAATTAGGAGTGGAGCCTTATCCGGCTGAATTGTTTCATGTAAATGCTAGATCTAAACAAATTATTGAAAGCTATAAAGATGGTGATGAGGTAGAGGTTGTTATTGCAGGAAGACTAATGAGCAGAAGAATCATGGGAAAGGCTTCTTTTGCAGAAATACAAGATACTGATGGAAGAATTCAGATTTATGTAAATAGAGATGAAATCTGTGAAGGAGAAGACAAAAAAATGTATAATACAGTATTTAAGAAATTATTAGATATTGGAGACATTATTGGCGTTAAAGGGATAGTATTTATTACAAAGGTTGGAGAAATTTCGATAAAAGCTAAAGAGCTTACGGTCCTTACAAAATCATTAAAACCATTACCCCTGCCAAAGATTGATGCTGATGGAAAAATGCATGACTCTTTTTCAGATCCTGAAAAACGATATAGACAGAGATATGTAGATTTAGTAGTTAATCCTAATGTAAAAGAGGCATTTATTAAAAGGACTCAACTTACAAATTCTATGCGTTCGTACTTAAACGAGAAAGGTTATTTAGAGGTTGAAACACCAATTTTACAACCTCTTTATGGAGGTGCTGCTGCTCGACCCTTTAAAACACATCACAATACGCTGGATATGGAGCTATATCTTAGGATTGCTAATGAACTTTATTTAAAGAGATTAGTAGTTGGTGGTTTTGATGGAGTTTATGAGTTTTCAAAAGATTTTAGAAATGAAGGTATGAGCAGATTTCATAACCCAGAATTTACACAAATGGAATTGTATGTGGCGTATAAAGATTATTTTTGGATGATGGATTTAGTAGAAGAAATGGTAGAAAAAATTGCGATGGATTTATACGGCACTACTGAGGTTGAAGTTGGAAAAAATACAATTAACTTTCAAAGACCATGGAAGAGGTATACCATGTATGAAGCTATTGATCATTTTACAGGATTTGATATTTCAAAAATGGATGAGGCAAAAATATTTAAAACAGCAAAAAAATTAGGCGTTGAAGTAGATAAAACGATGGGAAGAGGGAAATTAATTGACGCAATATTTGGAGAGAAATGTGAAGGAGAATTGATTCAGCCAACATTTATTACTGATTATCCTGTAGAGATGTCTCCACTGGCTAAAAAACATAGAAAGCATGAAGGTCTAGTTGAGCGTTTTGAGGCAATCTGTAATGGAAAAGAGATTTGTAATGCCTTTTCAGAGCTGAATGATCCAATTGATCAAAGAGCTAGACTTGAGAAGCAAATAGAATTAGGAAAAAGAGGAGATGACGAGGCAATGCTTTTAGATGAAGATTTTTTAAGAGCAATTGAGTATGGAATGCCTCCAACTGCTGGTCTAGGGATTGGCATAGACAGACTTAGCATGATAATGACGAACTCTAATTCTATCCAAGATGTTCTTTTCTTTCCTCAAATGAAGCCAGAAATAAAAGAAGAATAAAATAATATAATAAAGAGATTTAAGATGTATGACACTGATGAATTATTAGAGAGCACAGAAATTAATGGTAAAGAGCTAGAATATCTTTTGTCAGAAAGAAAGATTGGTAGGGCTGATTTTTTACTTGTAGATGTAAGAGAAGAGTATGAGTATAATCAAAAAAGAATTGTAGGCGTTGATTACTTAATTCCTCTTTCAGATTTTTTTAACAAAGTTCAGCAGATTGAGAGCTGTAAATCAAAGCATATAATTGCAAAATGTAAGCTTGGAGGAAGATCTGCTCAGGCGCAAATGCAATTAAAACGAATGGGTTTTAAAAGTGTAATTAATTTAGCCGGAGGGATCTCTCATTATACAGGAGAAAAAGAATAATCTATGAAAAAAATAATTTTAGGTTTTGTATTAATAAGTGTAACACTTTTTTCTCAAGAGAGTAAAGAATCAAAAACGGCTATTAATAGGTTAAAAACAGACATACTATTTTTATCAGATGATAAATTAGAGGGGAGAGAAACAGGTACAATTGGAGAGCAATTAGCACTTGAGTATTTGCAAAAAAGATTTAATGAAATTGGTTTAAAAACAAAGACGCATCCCTTTCAATTTAATGATAATGTAGAGGTTGATTTTTTCTCAAATAATGAGGCCTTATATCCAATTAGATATTCTGAAAATGGAAGCCTGGATAATATTGATCATGTTGATGTTAATTTTGGGGTTCATGCTCAAGAATTAGGCTATTCTGACTATACTTCTTTAGATGTTAGAGGAAAAATAGCTGTAATAAATACATCTTCACCGGACGGTATTCACCCTCATTCAAAATATTTAAATTATCATGATTTAAAACTTAGAGCAGAGATTGCAAAAGAAAAAGGGGCAATAGCCGTAATTTACTATACGGATGATAAATATGCCGAAACCCCTGTAAGAAAGTTTAAAAAAATTAATTCTGCAGGAATTCCTGTTTTGTTTTTTGATGATTCGAAAGAAAAATTAACAACTAAAATTAGGGCTAAAATTAACTTAAAAGAAAGAAGGGTTAAGGGAAAAAATTTAATCGCAGAGGTTAATAATGGTAAAGAAAACACCATAATTATTGGTGCTCATTACGATCATTTAGGATGGGGAGCGGAAGGATCTCTTTATAGAGGTGAGCCTGCCATCCATAATGGAGCCGATGACAATGCAAGTGGTACCGCAGGAATTTTGGAGCTTGCTAGATTTTATAATAAGTCAAAATACAATAATTACAATTACCTGTTTATTGCATTTAGCGGAGAAGAAAAAGGGCTCTTGGGTTCAAATGCTTTTGCAAATAGTGATTTATTGAATCCAAAAAAAATAAACTATATGATAAATATGGACATGATTGGAAGATTAAATGAAGATGGTAGGATAGCTATTTATGGAACAGGAACGTCTCCGAGGTGGGATTTATTATTAAAAGAAAATATGCTAGAAAATATTACCATTACTACTACAAAAAGTGGTGTTGGCCCTTCTGACCATACTTCATTTTATTTGCAAGACATTCCAGTTCTTCATTTTTTTACAGGAGCACATGAAGATTATCACAAGCCATCTGACGATGCAGATAAAATAAATTATGAGGGGATAGAAACCGTTCTTACTTATATACAGAATTTAATAAATGACTTGGATGATGAGGAAAAGCTTCTTTTCACAAAAACTAAAAATGATGAAAATCGAAAAGCACCAAAATTCTCTGTTACATTGGGAGTTATTCCAGATTATCTATATTCAGAAAAAGGCATGCGAATAGATGGTGTAACCGATGGAAAACCGGCGTATAAATCAGGCATGCAGAAAGGAGATATTGTAGTGCAGCTAGGAGATATGAAAGTTCTAGACATGATGACCTATATGAAAGCATTAGGCCGCTATGTAAAAGGAGATAAGGTAAAAGCAACGATTATCCGAGATGGAAAAGCTGTTGAATTAATGGTTCAGTTTTAAAATTTTATTAGCCTTACTTTTACCAATTAACTTAGTAAGATCTTCTTTTTTAGCTTCTTTTACTTTTTTAACAGACCCAAAATGTGATATAAGTAATTCTACTGTTTTTGGACCAATTCCGTTAAGTTTATCTAATGAAGTACTGAGGCTATTTTTAGCTCTTTTTTTTCGATGATGGCTAATGCCAAAGCGGTGAGCTTCATTTCTTAGCTGTTGTATCAACTTCAAACTTTGGGAGCGTTTGTCCAAATAAAGAGGAATACTATCTCCAGGAAAATAAATTTCTTCTAATCGTTTTGCAATTCCAATAATAGATATTCTTTCTCTTAGATTTAATTTATCTAAACTTTTTACAGCGGAGCTTAGTTGACCTTTACCCCCATCAATTACAATTAACTCGGGTAATTTTTTTTCTTCATCCAATAACCGCTTGTACCTTCTATAAACTACCTCCTCCATACTTGCATAATCATCAGGCCCTTGAACAGTTTTTATGTTAAAATGACGATAATCTTTTTTGCTAGATTTTGCATTTTTAAATACTATACAGGCTGCAACAGGGTTTGTGCCTTGTATGTTCGAATTATCAAAACACTCAATATGTTTGGGAAGATTAAGCATTCCTAAATCTTTTTGTAATTGCTGCAGAATACTCTTATTATCCGGTTTTTTAACAGAATTAATTTGGCGCTTTTTCTTATCTAATTGCATGTATTTTGCATTACGCAAACTAAGGTCAATCAATTTTTTTTTATCACCAATTTTTGGTATTGTAATATTCAGATCATCTCCTATATTTTCTGGAAAATGCGAGCAATAAATATCTTGTGATGTACTATTGAATTTTAGTCTAGTTTCTACAATGGCTAATTGCAATAAGGCTTCTTCAGTTTCATCTAATTTCTTTTTTAATTCCATAGTGTGAGCTTGAATTATTGCTCCAGAATTAATTTTAAGATAATTTACAAAAGCAGACTCCTCGTCAGAGATAATGCTAAAAACATCAATATTATTGATTTTAGGGTTTACAATAGTAGATTTTACTTGATATTTATTTAATAGAGCAATCTTATCTTTTATTGATTGAGCTTTTTCAAACTCCATGTTCTTTGAAAATCTAAGCATAGTAGTTTTTAAATGTTTAATAACAGATTTAATGTCACCCTTAATTATTTGGCGGATATGGTTAATTCCAATTTGATAATCTTCGTTTATTTGATCTCCAATACAAGGCCCAAGACAATTGCCTATATGATACTCTAAACACACTTTAAATTTATTAGAGTTGATATTTTTTACTGAGAGATTGTGATTACAATTTCTTAATGGATATAATTCATGAAAAAAATCTAAAAGTGTTTTTACTAACTTTACTGAAGTGTATGGGCCAAAATACTCGGACCCATCTTCTACAATGTCTCTAGTTTGGAAAACTCTAGGAAATGCCTCTTTTTTGATGCAAATCCATGGGTACGTTTTGCTGTCTTTTAGCATAACATTATACTTTGGCTGATGCTTTTTAATAAGGTTATTTTCTAAAAGTAAAGCATCCATTTCAGTTTCAACAACTATATATTTTATATCATTTATTTTACTTAAAAGAGCTTGTGTTTTTTTATTTTGTTGTTGTTTAGTAAAGTAAGAGGCAACCCGTTTTTTAATATTTTTTGCTTTTCCAACATACAGTAACTTTTCGTTTTGATCATAATATTGGTAAATCCCTGTTTTATCAGGGAGTAATTTTATAATATTAGTGATATTAGTTGGAGCTGGCATTATCTATGAACAATAAAATAAATAATACCTATAAAAAGTAAAAAGAGTTTTTTCATAGCGTGTAAATATACTATTTTTGAGCATGAATAATAAATTATGAAATTAGCATTAGTAGGGGCTACAGGAATGGTTGGAAGAGAGATATTAGAAATTCTTTTGGAGAGAAATATTAATATTACAGAACTTACTCTTGTCGCTTCAGAGAACTCATATGGAAAAGAGATTTTATATAATGGGAAGAAGTATAAGGTCATTTCTTTAAGCGAGCTATTGAATAAAGAAATTGATTTAGCTCTTTTTTCTGCAGGAAGCAAAACTTCAAGAATTTGGGCGCCAAAATTAGCAGAAAAAGGATGCAAGGTAATAGACAACTCATCTTATTGGAGAATGAATCCAAAACATAAGCTGATTGTTCCCGAAATAAACGGGATTGAGCTATTACAAGAAGACTTAATAATTGCAAATCCTAATTGCTCGACTATTCAATTGGTGATGGCTCTCTATCCGCTTCATAAAATATTTTCGGTAAAAAGAGTAGTCGTTTCTACATATCAGTCCGTATCGGGAACAGGAAGAAAAGCCGTTGAGCAGCTAGAAAATGAAGAAGCAGGCGTATATACTGAAAAGGCATATCCACATCAAATTTACAGAAATGCACTTCCTCATTGTGATGATTTTATTGAAAATGGGTATACTAAAGAAGAGATGAAGCTAACTAATGAGACAAAGAAGATTTTGGACACTAATATTGATGTTGTAGCAACAGCTGTAAGAATTCCTGTTCTTGCAGGGCATTCAGAAAGTGCAAATATTACATTTGAAGATGAGTTTGAGTTAGATGAAGTTAGAAAGGCATTAAATAAAATGCCAGGAGTCAAGGTAATTGATGATGTTCGGAATAATAAATATCCTATGCCAATCAACGGATCTAAAAAAGATGATGTTTTTGTTGGAAGAATTAGAAGAGATTTTACGCAAGAGAAAACATTAAATTTGTGGATTGTTGCAGATAATTTGCGTAAAGGAGCAGCTACAAATACAGTTCAAATAGCAGAGTATCTAATAAACCATAATTTAGTATAAATGATAATTAGTCATAAATATAAATATCTATTTATAGGGCTACCATTCTCTGCTTCATCCGCAATATCAAAAGAATTATATTTGGAGCATGAGGGGGAGCCATATTTAAGCAAGCATTCTTTATATTATGAATTTGAAAAGAAAGCAACTAATCAGGAAAAAAAATACTTTGTATTTGCTGTTTTGAGAAACCCTATGGATATAGCGGTTACTATATATGAAAAAATGAAAGCAAATGCAAAAGGAAACTTCACTAATCCAAAGCTTTTTATTGAAAATGGAGGGCATATAACAAAACAACAGAGAGAACGATTTAAGTATATTCATAATCATAAGGCGTCATTTCAACAATACTTTAAGAAATTTTTCATAAGACCATATGATAATCTTTTTTCATTAACACTTTCTCATTGTGATTTTATAATAAAGTATGAAAATATTGACAAAGACTATTTAATGGCACTTCAAAAAGTTGGAGTAGAAGAACCAAGGCCACTACCAGTAGCAAATAAGACTATTGGGAAGAAAAAAAATCTATCACTGTATTATACAGATGATATTAAGCATCAGGCTATTGCTGTTTTTGGGCCTTTTCTAGAAAAGTATAATTATGATTTTCCAAGCCAATGGGGCCGTATAAAAACCCCCTTAATACACGTGATCCATTTTAAGGCGCTAAGTTTGTTACGAAAGATTAATCAAAAGTACTTTAAAAAACATACTGAAAAAGTTGGATTAGAAGGAAGTATTTATGGTGATATGCAAAGAAATAAATTAAAGAGGCCTAATTAAAATATTTTCGATAAAATAATAAAATCATAAATATTCCTATAGAAATACCTGAATCAGCAATATTAAAAACGGGTCTAAAAAAGATAAAATGCTCTCCTCCAAAAAATGGAAGCCAATTCGGGAAGTGGCTATTGATTAGAGGGAAATACAGCATATCAACGACTTTTCCGTGTAGTAATGGGGCGTAGCCCCCTGTATCTGGAAATAAAGAAGCAATAGAATTGTAACTATCATTAAAAATAATACCATAAAAAGTACTATCTATAATATTACCAATAGCACCCCCAATTATGAGTCCTAATGCAATTAAGACCCCTTTTGGCATTGAAAGAGTCACAATAGATTTTATATAGAAAATACCTAGAGTAACTACAATTATTCTAAAAATAGTTAAAAGAGCCTTTCCGGTGGATCCGCCAAATTCCATGCCAAAAGCCATTCCATTATTTTCAGTGAAATGAATAATAAACCAATCAGTAATATAGAATTCTTGTCCTAAAAACATATTAGTTTTTATCCAAATTTTAATAATTTGATCAACTAATAATAATAAAAATGCTGTAAGAAATATTTTTTTCAAAATTTTTATTGAGCCTTTTTAGCTTCAATACTTAAGGTTGCATGGGGAACAAGTTTTAGTCGCTCTTTAGAGATGAGTTTCGAGGTAACCCTACAGATGCCATAAGTTTTATTTTCAATTCTGATTAATGCATTATTAAGGTTTCGGATAAATTTTGCTTGTCTTTCGGCAAGCTTAATATTCTCTTCCTTTGAAAGAGTTGTTGACCCCTCTTCAAATGCTTTAAAAGAAGGAGAAGTATCTTCAGTTCCGTTATCAGAATCATTGGCTGTAGCGGCCCTAAGTATTCGCAAGTCTTCTTGAGCGCTATTAATTTTAGCAAGGATTATCTGTTTAAATTCTTCTAATTCTACTTCTGAGTATGTTGTTTTTTCTGCCATAAGTTTATTTTTTTACTAAAAAAACATTAACCGAAACACCGTCAATTAGTTCTATTAGAGTACAGCCTTTAACAGCCTCCTCTTCATAATCTAATTGGACCGCTAAAGTTTCCTCACAAATATAAGTGAAATTATTTTTAATTGCATTTGTTATGGCGGGATTTTTTTCAACTATAATTTTAATTTTATCAGTAACTCCAAGGCCATTTTCTTTTCTTAGAGATTGAAGTCTATTTACAAATTCTCTTGCTAATCCTTCTTCTTTTAATGTTTTCGTTAAAGAGATGTCTAAGGCCACTGTTACTCCGCTATTACTTGCAACGCTAAAACCAGGGATGTCACAAGAGCTAATTTCAACATCAGATAAGCTAATTATAATATCTTCAGATATTTGATATTTACCAGCCTGCTCGATTTCTTTTATATTATCATTATTGAATTCTCCGATCAATTTGGAGATGAGCTTCATGTCCTTTCCATATTTAGGGCCTAAAGTCTTAAAATTAGGCCTAATAGTTTTTGTTAGCACTAATGAGTCTTCTTCTAATAATTCAATTTGTTTAACATTTATTTCTTTTTTGATAATAGCAGACACAGTGGTGATATCCTCTTTCATTTTTGTGTCTAAAACAGGAATCATAATTTTTTGAAGTGGTTGTCTTACCCTTAACCGTTCTTTTTTCCTTAAAGACAAAGCTAATGAAGTAATATTTTGAGCTAAGCTCATTCTTCTTTCAAGATTGACATCAATTATCGAGGAATTTGCTTTAGGGAAATCGGATAAATGAACCGATTTGACCGAGTACCTTCTACCAACATTATTTAAGTCTTGAAAAAGGTTGTCCATGAAAAAAGGAGCAATAGGAGCGGCTATTATTGCAATAGTCTCTAAGCATTCGTATAGTGTTTGGTAGGCTGCTATTTTTTCTGTGTTGTACACTCCTTTCCAAAAACGCCTTCTACTTAATCTTACGTACCAGTTACTCAATTTATCAGTTGTAAAATCTTGTATTAATCTGGCAACTTTTGTTGGTTCATAAGACTCGTAATTTTCCTCAACCTGTTTAATAAGAGAGTTTAATTCAGATAATACCCACCGATCTAATTTATTTCTTTCAGTAATAGGCGTTATTTCTTCCAGATAACTAAATCCATCAATATTTGCGTATAGAGAAAAGAAAGCGTAAGTGTTGTAAAGCGTTCCAAAGAATTTTCTTTGAACTTCAATTATTCCACCCTCATCAAACCTTAAGTTGTCCCAAGGCTGAGCATTTGATATCATATACCATCTTGTTGAATCAGCTCCATACTTGTCAATTATAGAGAAAGGATCTATAGCATTTCCTAATCTTTTTGACATTTTATTTCCAGACTTATCTAGTACAAGTCCATTTGATATTACATTTTTGTATGCAACAGAATCAAAAAGGATGCTTGAAATAGCGTGAAGTGTGAAGAACCAGCCTCTTGTTTGATCTACTCCCTCAGCAATAAAATCAGCAGGATAGTTTTGTTCAAAGCTATCTTTGTTTTCAAAAGGATAATGTAATTGAGCATAAGGCATTGATCCTGAATCAAACCAAACATCAATTAAATCTGATTCTCTTTTCATTTTCTTTCCTGATGAAGAAACAAGAATGATATTGTCAACATATGGCTTGTGTAAATCCATGAGGTTATAATTTTTATCAGAAAAATCCCCTGATTTAAAATCTCCTAAAATATTACTATGCATAAAACCAGCACGGACTGATTTCTCTATCTCTTTTTTTAATTCATTGATTGATCCAATACAAATCTCCTCTTTACCATCTTCAGTTCTCCATATAGGGATAGGTATTCCCCAAAAACGAGATCGAGACAAGTTCCAGTCTACTAAATTTTCAAGCCACTTTCCAAAACGACCCTCTCCTGTTGACTTTGGCTTCCAATTGATAGTATTATTAAGCTCGATCATACGCTCTTTATAATCAGTAGTTTTTATAAACCAACTATCTAAAGGGTAATACAAAATTGGCTTGTCAGTTCTCCAACAATGTGGATATGAATGGGCATATTTTTCAGATTTGAAGCAAAGCCCCTCTTCTTTTAGTTTAATTACAATTTGAATATCAGTTGATAACTTTGGTTTTTGTTCTCCTAGATTATAATATTCATCTCTAACATACAGCCCGGCGAAGTCATGAACCTCTGTAGTAAATTGGCCTTTTTTATTTACTAGAGTTAAACTTCCAATTCCATTTTGCTTACAGACTCTATTGTCATCAGCACCAAAACTAGGGGCCATATGTACAATTCCGGTTCCATCTTCTGTTGTAACAAAATCGCCTAATATAACTTTGAAGGCATCTCCATCTTGTGGCTGAGCATATTTTAAAAGTTGTTCATATCTCAGGTTTTCTAATACTGAGCCATTAAACTCTGACATTATTTTAAAAGGAAGATTCTTTTTGCCAATTTCATAATCGTCAAACGAAGCATTTTCATTTTCAGCATTAAAATATTTTGAGATCAAAGAGCGCGCAATGATTACAGAAATTTTATTTTTTGTATATTGATTTAACGTTTCAATTAGTAAATAGTCAATTTTTTTACCAACAGCAAGGGCTGTATTTGAAGGCAGGGTCCATGGAGTAGTTGTCCAGGCTAAAAAGTAAATAGGATTTTCAGTCTTCTTAAATAAAAATTCAGAGCGACTATTTTTCGTTAGTTTAAATTGAGCAACAGCTGAGGTGTCTTTTACTTCACGATAACAGCCCGGCTGATTTAGTTCATGAGTGCTTAATCCCGTTCCTGCTTTTGGTGAAAAAGGTTGAATAGTATGACCTTTATAAAGCAACCCTTTTTGATGTATTTCTGAAAGCAGCCACCAAACACTTTCTATGTATTTATTATCATAAGTAAGATATGGATTTTGCATATCTACCCAATAACCCATTTGCTCAGTGATATCCTCCCACTTACCCTTATATTTCATAACATTAGTTCGGCAAGCTTTATTATAATCCTCAATAGAAATAGTAGTTCCAATATCTTCTTTGGTGATGGATAGTTCTTTTTCTACCCCTAGCTCAACAGGAAGTCCGTGTGTGTCCCATCCAGCCTTTCTATTAACTTGAAACCCTTTGAGAGTTTTATATCTGCAAAAAAGATCTTTTATAGCCCGAGCAATAACATGATGAATTCCAGGCATCCCATTTGCTGATGGAGGTCCTTCATAAAAAGTAAAGGATGGATTTCCATTTCTACTAAGAACACTCGTATTAAAAACATTAGTTTTTTTCCAGCTAGCCAAAACAGTTTTATGTATTTCGGCTAGACGTAATCCTGTATATTCTTTAAACCCACTCATTTTTATCTACAATATATTAGCTGCAAATATAGTTTTTGAATTTAAGATAAGCAATTACCTGAGCAGAATAAAATAGGGGTATGTTTTTATAAAATTTCGTGTTTTTAAAAAGACTTACCTTATAAGGAATAGGTGTCCCATTTCTTGATGTTTCCAACCTTCAAAATCTTGAAAGTAGA
>CEWO01376960.1_pt1 | contig 45129 bp, 37 predicted proteins | sample 361561 | NCBI WGS metagenome assembly CEWO01 (sample SAMEA2623627, study PRJEB7988) | marine metagenome | isolation source: saline water (ENVO:00002010), including
ACAGTCTTTTCCATTAATGATTAATCTTTCTAATCCATTACAATTATCAGGGCAGGATGTGATAATTGATGTCTGGGATGATGATGGTTGGCCTTTTGGTCTTGAGTATTGTGGAGGGTTGACATTTACTCCTCAGCAACAGGCAGGCACTTTTTCAGAAAATGGAGGAGGTCTTACTATAAACTATACTGTAATGGAAGTGCCGGCAAGTATGGTTTCTTCAACAGATACAATCTATGTTTATGACTATCCTTTAAGTCCTAGTTTAGTTTATGACACTTTAAATAATATTATTTATACATCAGTAGATTCTATTGCAATGCAGTGGTATCATTATAATAGCCCAATACCTGGAGCTACCGATACTTTTATTGAGCCAAACGTTTCTGGTTTATACTCTTTAGTTGTTGTAAATGAATATGGTTGCACAGCTATTTCTTTAGAAGTTTTAGTTGTAATATGTGATACTTTGTATCAACCACAATTAGATGACAATGGCTCGACTGCTTGGATGCTTGATTCTGCATTGTATTCTAATTTGCAATGGTATAGCAGTAATGGTATAGTTCCTGGAGCAAATAGTCCGTTTTTCCCAGCTAATCAAAGTGGATATTATTATATAGTGGCTACAGATTCGTTTGGGTGCTCATACTCATCTGATGTGATTTTATTAAGTCCTATATCAAGTCTTCCTGAGATGTCATTTCATGGAGTTGTTAAGGTTGGGCCAAACCCTCTGTCTTCAGATAATATTCATCCTTTAACTATATATATAGAGAATACAGAATTTACAGAAGTTACATTATCGTTAACTGATCTTTATGGAAGGCAAGTTATTCAGAGGGTTGTTAGTCCGCATCTTTTTCCTTATGAATTCTCTAGAGAAGAGATTAGAAACTTGTCAAATGGCCTGTATTATTTGGATATTTTGTTTGATGGGAAGAGAATTAGAAAGAAGATAGTAAAGATAGGGGGCTAATTAAAGATTCTTAGCATATTATTTTCTAAAATCCAAGAGTATTCTTTTAATGGCAGTAAAGCTGGAGGTTTCATTGGGCTGCCTGAATTAGAGATTTCAAATACTGAAGGGCAGCAGCTGCAATATGCAAGAGGGATATCATCCAGAGAATCAATTCTTGCACAGGTAAGGGATGGTTCATAACTACAATTTCTATCGTAAACTTTGTAGTGATTTCCAATTCCATGATAAATAATAATTCCTTCAATTCCAATATCATCTATAAGAATTGAACTGCCTGGTATAATAAGTTTATTATACGGCTCCATGCTTAAGTCAATAAGTTCATTTACATAGACTTCTTGAATATAATCATTTTTATTATTACAGCTCAGAGCTAATATGGATATTAAGGCGATATAATACACAATATTCATACATGCAATTTTATAAAAAAGAAATGGATTTAACGTAGTATAAACACTAAAAATATTTATATCTTTACGGCCTTTGAAATTAGAATTATTTAAACGAAACATTATTATGTTGAGAAAAACTTATTTGATGGTTGCATTCTTATTAACTGCAACTTTTGCTTTTGCACAAACAGGAACTTTAAAGGGTGTTATTACTGACGCAATGTCTGGAGAGCCTATTCCTTTTGCTAATATTGTTGCAGAAAAGAATGGAAACCAGATTGGAGGTACTACTACAGACTTTGATGGGAATTATACTATTAAGCCTCTTGATCCAGGTAGTTATACGGTGAAAGCGACTTTTGTTGGTTATGGAACTGTAGAGGTTACAGGTGTTATAGTTTCAGCTAATAAGATTACACCTCAAGATATTAAGCTGCAAGAAGGTATCGCTATTGGAGAGGTAAAAATTATTGCTTACAAGAAACCTCTTTTAGATAAAGATAATCTTTCTGGGGAGACTAAAACAGCAGAGGAGATTGTAGCTTTACCTACAAGGAGTGTAGCTTCTGTTGCGGCAACTACGGCAGGTATTTATCAAAGAGATGAAGGTGATGCTGTTAACGTTAGGGGTTCAAGGGGTAATGCCACTACTTATTATATTGATGGAATTAAGGTAAGGGGTAATATGGGAGTTCCTACTTCTGGGATTGAGCAGATTACCGTTGTTACTGGAGGGTTACCTGCAAAATATGGTGATGCTACTGGAGGGATTATTTCTGTAACAACAAAGGGGCCTTCTAATAAGCTGTTTGGAGGAATAGAATATGAAACTTCTTCTTTATTTGATGATTATAACTATCATTTATTAGGATTTGCGCTTTCAGGGCCAATTTTAAAGAAAAGAAATACTGATGGAACGAAAGGAAGCTCTCTTATTGGTTATTTTTTGTCAGGAGAATTAAGGAGTGTTGATGATAACGATCCATCTGCAATTGGAATGTGGAAAGTAAAAGATGATGTGCTAGCAGATTTAAAAAAGAATCCATTTGTAATAGCTCCTAATGCCTCTGCAGGTTTTCTAAGTACATCCGAGTTTTTAAGAGAATCTGATTTTGAATTAGTAGATGCAAAGCTAAATGCAAATGAAAAGAGAATGAACATCTCTGGTAAAATAGATTTTAAACCGTCTAAAAATACCTTTTTATCTATAGGAGGTAACTTTTTTGCTGAAAAGAAGAGAGATTTTTCAAGATGGAGATCAATGTTCTCTTGGCAAGACAATAGAGAATCTAGTCAGGTAACATATCGTTTGTTTGGTAAGTTAACTCAGAAGTTTGGTTCTGATGAATCAAATGCAGAAGAAAGTGCCTCGTCAATTAAGAATGCATTCTTTACTATTCAAGGAGATTACACAAATAATAAGTATACTTATGTTGATGCTAATCATCAGTTTGATTATTTTAAATATGGTTATGTTGGTAAATTTACAACTACTAAAGCTCCTATTTATAGCAGAGGAGTAGCAGTAGATTCATTGTCAGGAACTATTTATACAGGTCAAATTCTCAATGGTTGGGCAGATACTTCCTATACATTTGATGAGTGGGCTGATGGGGAGATTAAATATGATTGGAGAAATTCAAACCCTGGTTTAGTTAACTATACTTCGGCATATTACGACTTATTTTCTCAATATGGAATGAATTCTTACATGGCACCTATAATGGGTGAATTTGGTGTTGACGCTGCAAATGATGGTGTTATTAGAACTGCTGCAGATTTACAAGGGCAAGGGTTAAGGAATGGTGATTTACCTACTTCTGTTTATTCTTTATTTGGTAATCATGCATATTTATATAATGGCTCTGCAAAACAAGAAAATACCCAAACATCATTTAAGGTGTCTGGTTCAGCCGATGTTCAATCTCATGAGTTTTCATTTGGTTTTGAATATCAGCAAAGAAAAGATTATTATTGGGGATTAGGACCAATGGGATTATGGGGGTTAATGAGGCAACAAGCGAATAAGCATATCTTAGAACGTGATTTATCTAATCCTCAGGCTCAGTTTGATGCAAATTTGATTTATCAGGATACTGTAAAGTATGATAGACTTTTTATTGCTGATGAGCAATCTGATTTTGACAGAAATTTAAGAGGTGTTTTAGGTTTGGATCCAAATGGAACAGATTTTATTGATATTGATTCTTATGATCCTGCAACGTATTCATTAGATTTATTTAGTGCTGATGAATTGTTAAATAATGGGTCTTCCTTGGCATATTATTATGGGTATGATATTTATGGTAATAAATTAACAACAATGCCTACTCTTAAAAGTTTCTTTGAAGAAGATAGTGAGAGACTAATTGCACCATTTACTCCTATATACACAGCAGGTTACATCCAGGATAAATTTGCAATTGAAGACTTAATCTTTAACATTGGTTTAAGAGTAGATAGATATGATGCAAATCAGAAAGTATTAAAAGATCAACATTTATTATATAGTGCTTATACTGCAGGTGCTGATTTAGATTTAATGAATGGAACAGATATACCAGTATGGATTGAAGATGATTATGTAGTATATGTAGATGATGTAGAGAATCCATCAACTATTGTTGGTTATCGTGATAATTCTTCAGATACTTGGTATAATGCTGATGGGCTAGAGATTTCAGACCCAACATTATTAGCTGATGAGGCTGGAGGAAAGATCGCTCCATATTTAAAAGATGCTCAATCTGCAAAAAAAGGAATTGTTAATGTTGATGAAGCATTTGAAGATTATACTCCTGAGATTGTATTTATGCCAAGAATAGCATTTTCTTTTCCTATATCAGATGAAGCTCAATTCTTCGCACATTATGATGTTTTAACACAAAGCCCTCCTGGAAGGAATAGATTAGAACCAGTTGATTACTTATTTATGGCAGATAGAGTTGGAGCAACTTTAGATAATCCGGATTTGAAACCAGTAAAAACAATTGACTATGAGTTAGGTTTTGCCAAGACATTATCTTTGAAATCAGCGTTAAGGATATCAGCTTTTTATAAAGAAATGAGAGATATGATATCAAAAATAAATGTGATTGGAGCATATCCTGCAACGTATTATACGTTTGGGAATATTGATTTTGGAACAGTTAAAGGTCTCGCGATAAATTATGACTTAAGAAGAACCAATAATGTCCAGATGACGGCAAATTATACACTTCAATTTGCAGATGGCACTGGTTCAGAGGCAGATGGAGCTGTTAATTTGGTTGAAACAGGACAGCCAAATTTAAGGACCGCTATACCATTAGATTTTGACCAAAGACATGCACTCTCTGCATCTGTTGACTATCATTATGGTGAAGGTAAGGATTATAATGGTCCTGTATGGTTTGGATTGAAAGTATTTGAGAATGCTGGGGCTAATGTAATGTTTTCTGCAGGTTCTGGTACTCCTTACTCAAAACAATCAAATATTACTCAAGAAGCAGCAGATGGAATTAATGATCGATCTACTCTTGATGGAAGTCTAAATGGCTCTCGCTTACCATGGCAATTCCGTATGAATATGAAGGTTAATAAAGAATTTGAGATTAAATGGAATGATAAGAAGAGCTCACATCTGAATGTGTATGTACAAGTACAAAATTTATTAGATGCAAGAAATATTATAAGTGTTTACCGAGCTACAGGTAATCCAGATGATGATGGATATTTACTTTCTCCAGCAGCTTCTGATCCACAGTCTGGAGCTATCACTACAAAGAATGACCCAGATTCATTCCAATATCTTTACTCTTTAGCTGTTAATAATCCTTCACATTATAGCTTACCTAGAATGTGGAGAGCTGGTATAAGTCTTCAATTTTAATTAAAGAACAGAAAAAAAATAGTCTTTTATGAATAATAAAGCAAAACAAATAGTAACATTATCATTCGCTTTCTTTTCGATTGCAGTGATGGCAAAGGAAAATGTCATTAATCCAAATGCTACATCTACAGTTAACACTAAGATTGCTGCAGGGTGTAATCCTGCCACATCACAGACCGACCTAGATATAAATAATGTAAGAACTACAATTATGGCCGGCGGTGATATGTGGTGGAATCTAGATGATGCAAGGTATGAGATCCCAAAGAATGGGAACAAGCACTCAATGTTTGCAGGAGCTCTTTGGATTGGGGGTGTTGATGATGGAGGTCAGTTAAAAGTTGCTGCAATGACATACCGACAAAGTGGTAATGATTTTTGGCCTGGACCGTTAAACACTAGTAATGCTACAATATCATCTGAGGAATGTAATAAGTGGGATAAACACTATAAGTTACTTCGCTCTGATGTTGAAGAATATGTTGCTAAGTTTGGGATTGATGGTTCTTATGTAATCCCGTCCTCAATATTAGAATGGCCAGCTCATGGTGACGCTGCATTAGGTCAAGATGAATTTTTAGCTCCTTTCTTTGATCTAAATCAGAATGGCCTGTACGAGCCTTATGATGGGGATTACCCTGATTATAACATTACAGGTAATAATAAGCAAGCTAGGCTATTTGGAGATCAAACTTTATTCTGGATTTTTAATGATAAAGGAAATATTCATACAGAAACTGAAGCAGAGCCTTTAGGTTTGGAGATCCATGCTCAAGCATTTGGTTTCACTGCTGATAATGAATTAAATGACATGACTTTTTATAATTATAAGATATTTAATAGAGCGACACTACCATTAAATGATGTTTATTTTGGACAATGGGTAGATCCTGACTTGGGATATTATCTTGATGACTATGTAGGATGTGATGTAGGCTTAGGTTTGGGATTCTGTTATAATGGTGATGCTGAGGATGAAGGTAGTGCTGGTTATGGTTTTAATCCACCAGCTATTGGTGTTGATTTCTTTGAGGGACCAATTGCTGATCCAGATGATGATATAGATAATGATAGAGATGGAGAAGTTGATGAGCCTGGAGAGCAAATCATTATGTCTAAATTTGTGTATTATAATAATGATTTTACCGTAACAGGAAATCCTGAGAGTGGAACAGATATTTATAATTATTTACAGGGTATTTGGAAAGATAATATTCCAATGACTTATGGAGGAGATGGACATGGAGGAGGAGCTGGAAGCACCACAAGTCCTTGCAATTTTATGTTTCCTGGAACTTCAGATACTGATCCTAATGTTCCTCAGACTGAATGGACTGAGGTAACTGCTGGTAATGTTCCTGCAGATAGAAGATTTTTACAATCTGCGGGTCCCTTTACTCTTGAGCCAGGAGCAGTTAATACAATTACTACTGGTGTTGTTTGGGCACGAGCTGTTTCTGGAGGATCTTCAGCTTCAGTAGCTTTACTTAAAGTATATGACAGAACAGCTCAAGCATTATTTAATAATAATTTTGATATTATTAATGGGCCTGATGCGCCTGATCTTAATATTAGAGAATTAGATAAGGAATTAATCATTACGTTGTCAAATAGTGAAACTTCAAATAACCTTAATGAAACATATTTTGAGAAAGATCCATATATTACTAATCCTATTAATATCCCTGATAATGTAAATTATGAATTTCAAGGTTATTTAGTGTATCAATTAAAGGATTTAACAGTTTCTGTTACTGATTTAGATAATCCTGATAAGGCTAGATTAATTTATAGGAGTGATATAAAAGATGGAGTTTCAGAGATTGTTAATCATTATAAAGATCCATCACTTGGGGAGGCAGGTGTTTGGTTCCCAGTTGAAGAGATTTCAGGCGAATTAAGTGATGGAGTTTCAGGTTCAGTTGATGAAGGGGTCGAATATTCTTTCCAGGTATTAGATGATAAATTTGCAGTAGGTAACACAAGACTGGTAAATCATAAGACTTATTATTTTATGTCTTTAGCATATGCCCATAATAGTGCTGAAATTAATATAGACCCATATAACGGAGCAGATTCTACTTATGATGGTAGAAATAGACCATACCTTCAAGGGAGAAGAAATATAGAAGTATATTCTGCTATACCTCATTTTATTGAGCCGGAGAATGGAGGGACTACTTTACACTCTTCGTATGGTGATGGGTTGCCACTTACAAGATTAGAAGGTCAAGGTAATGGAGGAATGGCTCTTGAATTAACAGATAAAACAATAAATGAGATATTAACTTCAAATGATCACAGAAGTTTATATCCAGAGTATAAACAAGGAATGGGGCCAATTGCTATTACAGTTATTGATCCAGTAAGAATTCCTCAAGGTGATTTCACGTTTAAATTAATAGATCCAATTTTTAGTGCAAGCTCTATTATTTCATATGGTGGTTGGCAGTTGATTAACAATACGAATGGTAAGGTGCAAGCATCTGCTAGTCAAGATATTTCGTTTGGATCTGAGCAATATATTGAGCAATTAGGGTTAAGCTTTAAGCTTAATCAGGCTCAAAATCCTGGAAGTGATCCTGATAATATTCAAAATAATGGATTAATATCTGGGACTATTGAATTTGAGAATATGAATGATAAATGGTTAAGTGGTGTTGCAGATAGAGATGATGATAATCCATTCTTTAGTGTTTGGGGGTTCAATTGGATTAGAGCAGGGTCAGTTGAATCTACTACTGAAAACCCTGTAGGGATTAATCAGATTGATTATAATACTTCTGATGATCCTAATGGATCCTTTGAGGGGGCTGTTATTGAAACAAATATAGGTTTTGGTGGTCAATTTGAATGGACAGGAGGAACTTGGGCTCCATACCGTTTTGCTTCTAATTTTAATGATGGTCCGGGTATTAGTACTTCAATTACTAATCTGGCTAAACTTTCAAATTTAAATTCTGTTGATATTGTTATCACTGATGATACATCAAAATGGAGTAGAGTTTGTATTGTTGAGGCTCAAGATGATGTGGCGTTATCAGAGGGAGGGCAAATTAAAATGGGATTAAGAAAGTCTCTTTCAGTTGGTAAAGATGGTGAGCCAGATGGCGCAGTAGATTCTAATGGAGTAGCAATATACGGATTAGGATGGTTCCCTGGTTATGCTATTGATATTGAGACAGGTGAAAGATTAAATATTATATTTTCTGAGGATTCATGGCAAACTTCTGAGAATGGGAATGATATGCTATGGAATCCAACAGGTAAGTTAGTTACAGATGAATTTCCTTTCTATGACTCTGATAATAATGAGTTTTCAGGAGGTAATTATTTATTAGGAGGAAAGCACTTTATCTATGTTGTTAAAGGTGAATCTTGGGTAAAAGGAACTAATGATTATATTAATAATATTTCTGATTGTGATGATTCTCCTAATTATGATGAATCAGCTTGGATTTATTCAAGACTATTAAATGATAATACTGGTACAGGTAAATTTTATGTGTTTAGAAATGTTACGTGGGTTGGAGCACCTTTATTAGCTCCAGGAAGAGATCTGAACTTTTCTAATGAAGCTAAAATTAAATTAAGAGTAACTAAACCATATAATTCATATGAAACGGTTATCTCAGATAAGTTTTTTGATAAAAATATGGATTTAATATTAGGAGAGACTTATGTAGTCGCTTATGAAAATCTACCAACTACTTGGGGTGGTAAAACAGTTACCTATAACGGCTTTGATTACGAACCAGGGGAATCATTTGTTACCGTAGATTCGATAGTGACCTTTACGGGTTCTTCAAAAGCTAGAGTAATTCAAGCAAGTGCTATTAATAGTTTTAACCCAACATATAGCTTTAATACAGATGAAATTACTGCTCAGAAAGGCGTGTTAAGTGTAGCAAAAGATGCAATGGAAACAATAAAAGTTGTCCCTAATCCTTATTATGGATATTCATCTTATGAGAAGAATCAGTTAGATAATAGAGTGAAAATTACAAATCTTCCGAGGCGAGCAACTATCTCAATCTTTACGATAGGAGGTACTTTAGTTCGAAAACTTAATAAAGATGATGGGATGACCTCTATTGATTGGGATCTCAAGAATAATTTCGGAATTCCAATTGCTAGCGGATTGTATGTTATACATGTAAGAGGGTTGTTCTATGAGAATGGTAATCCTGTAGAGAAAGATAAAGTAATAAAATGGTTTGGTTCATTACGACCAATTGACTTAGATACTTTCTAATTTAAATTAATAATAGAAGATAATAAATATTATACATATGAAACAAATTAATAACTGGGTAAAAGCTACAGCAATGATTACGCTGTTACTATTTCCTTTTAGTCAAAATATTGCAGGTAATCCTCAAAGAGCTGGGCAAGCAGGAGCTTCTGAATTATTGATTAATCCATGGGCTAGATCCTCAGGCTGGGGAGATGCGAATGTTGCAGGGATTAGAGGTTTGGAAGGGATTTATTCAAATGTCGCAGGTCTTGCTTTTACAGAAAAAACAGAATTAGTTTTCTCTACTGCTCAATGGCTAAAGCTTGGAGATGAATCAGTAAGTAATATTAGTTCATTTGGATTTTCTCAGAAAACTGGAGAATCAGGAGCAATAGGATTCTCAGTCATGAGTATGAGTTTCGGTGAGATTGAGGTTACTACTGTGGATCAGCCAGAAGGAGGTATTGGAACCTATTCTCCTAGCCTTATGAATATGAGCCTTGCTTACTCAAGGATTTTTTCTAATAGTATATATGGTGGGGTTACTGTAAAGATGATCTCAGAACAGATATCAAATGTTGGGGCTAATGGCCTTGCTTTAGATGCAGGTATCCAATATGTTACAGGTAAGAAGGATAATATGAAATTTGGGATTTCATTAAAGAATGTAGGACCTAGAATGAGTTTTAGTGGTGACGGACTTTCTTTTAGAGGAATTATTCCATCAGGAGATAATGATGATTATAAAATGACTGTCGAGCAAAGATCATCTGAGCTTGAATTACCTGCATTATTAAATATAGGAATAGCTTATGATGTCAATATAATGAGACATAGAATAACTGGAGCAAGTACTTTTACTTCTAATTCTTTTCAGAAAGATCAATATAGACTTGGAGGGGAGTACTCTTATAGAGAAATGTTTATGCTACGTTTAGGCTATACTTATGAGGAAGGGATAAGAACTCCAAGCACTAGAACTAATGTTCTGAGAGGTCCTTCAGGAGGGTTTACGGTTGAATTGCCAATGGGATCTAATGGATCTACTTTTGGTTTAGATTATTCTTACAGGCACACAGATCCTTTCCAAGGTTCTCATGCTATTGGAGCTAGAATTAATTTATAATATTATTATAAACAGATATTTTATTTATAAGGAAGTTTCTTCCTTTATCTTCGTTTAACCATAAGATTTATGACAATAATATATTTATCAAAAAAAGGTTATGATGATTTGAAAGCAGACTTACATCAATTAAAATCAGTTGAGAGACCTAAGGTAATTAATCAAATTGCTGAGGCTAGAGATAAAGGTGACTTATCTGAGAATGCTGAGTATGATGCTGCAAAAGAGGCTCAAGGCTTATTGGAAGCAAGAATTGCAAAATTAGAGAATGATTTAGCTAATTCTCGTGTATTAGATAGGTCAGCGATGGATACCTCCACAGTACATTTGCTTACTAAGGTTACGATTAAGAATATATCTACTGGAATGGAAATGGTGTATGCAATTGTGTCAGAATCTGAGGCAGATTTAGCTGCCAAAAAGATCTCCTCTACTTCACCTATTGGTAAAGGATTACTAGGTAAGGCAATTGGAGAGATAGCTGAAATTGAGGTCCCTAATGGGATAATACATTTTGAAGTATTGGATATCCAGCCACTATAAATGTCAAGTATTTTTTCAAAAATAGTTAATGGTGATATTCCTGCATTTAAAGTAGCTGAGGATAAAAACCACTTAGCATTCCTCGATATCTTTCCTTTAGCTAAAGGTCATGTTTTAGTTATTCCAAAAAAAGAGACAGATTATATTTTTGATATTAGTTCGGATGAATATTTAGCACTATGGGAATTTTCTCAGAAAGTAGCAAAAGCAATGGATAAAGTAATTTCCTGCAAACGAATAGGAGTCTGTGTTATTGGTTTAGAGGTGTCACATGCACATATCCATTTGATTCCAATTAATACCATTTCGGATATAAATTTTGCAGGACCAAAGTTAAAATTTTCTGATGAGCAAATGAATGAAGTTGCTCAAAAGATAAGTTCAGTTATTTAATTTTATCAGGGTTATCTTTTAAGAAACGTCCCCAGCTAGAATAATTTTTCTTGTTATTATTTCCAGAATTTCTTTGGAAATGGTGACAAACTGCAGCGGCTAATCCATCAGAGGCATCTAGATGTTTAGGCATGTTTTTAATATCAAGTATTGATTTTAACATAGCAGCAACTTGCTCTTTACTTGCAGTTCCTTTTCCTGTAATTGCCATTTTTATTTTCTTAGGTGCATACTCAAAAATAGGGACATTCCTATAAAGTGCTGCTGACATAGCTACTCCTTGAGCTCTGCCAAGTTTTAACATTGACTGTATATTTTTCCCATAGAAAGGAGCTTCCACAGCAAATTCATCAGGCTTATATTCATCAACTAATTGTAATGTTCTTTCAAATATCTTTTTGAGCTTTAATTCATGAGAATTAAGTTTTGATAGATGTAGGACTCCCATTTGTATTAGACTTATCTTTCCTTCTTTCACATGAATCAACCCATATCCCATGATTGTTGTTCCAGGATCGATCCCTAAGATTATTTTATCAGTTTTCAATTGTTATCTTTGTGTCAACAAAATTAAGCAATGCTAAGCAAAAAAACTATTAGCTTTCTATTAAAGATAGGAATAGTGGCTCTTGCCCTTTTCTTTTTGTATCAACAGATTACTAATAGAAGTAGTGATGAACAGTTTGATATTGACTATATTCTCTTACAATTACAAGATAATTACTTGATTGTTATTCTTTTGGTGCTTATGATGTTTTTGAATTGGTTTTTAGAAGCATTAAAATGGCGTTTTCTAATTTTAAAGATTGAAAGAGTCTCAATTAGACGTTCTATTCGAGCAATATTTTCAGGTATTACAGTGTCTGCATTTACTCCTAATAGGGTTGGTGAATATGGCGGTAGGGTTTTTTGTTTAGAAAAAGGAGATAGATTTCAAGGTGTTCTGATTACTGTTATTGGCTCTATGGCTCAATTAGTGATAACTATAGTTTCTGGTTCTATTGGAATATTATTACTTCCAAATTTAATGTTAGAATTTAGAGTTGTACTTTCTGAATTTTTCTTCTTATACCCAATTATCTTATTTCTGCTGATTCTCTTAAATACCCTTTTAGTAACATTATTTTTAAATGCCTCTTTCTTCTCCGCACTTTTATCTAAGGTTAATTTGTTAAGAAAATATCAAAAATACAATCAAGTTTTTTCATTTTATAGTTCTTCGGAGTTATTAGAAGTTTTATTTTATTCAGTTGCTCGATATATAGTTTTTACGACTCAATTTTTTATATTATTACAGTTATTCGAGGTTGATATAGGATATGTTAATTCTATGATTTTAATAATGACGATGCTTCTTGTAGTTTCAGTTATTCCAACAATTGCGATTACTGAGATTGGTGTTAGAGGCTCAGTTGCTATTTTTCTATTTGGCTTACTTTCATCAAATATAGTTGGTATTTTGTCAGCTACTTTTGTCATGTGGGTAATTAATCTTTTGTTACCTGCATTATTAGGGACTCTATTTATTTTCACACTTAATTTTTTCAGAAAGTAATGAAGCTGCTAATATTCATCGTTTTATTATGTTATATCATTCTAATTCTGAGATATAGATTTGGATGGGATAATATCAAGAAGTATAGAAGAACGATTTTCACACCAAATGTGACTGTAGTAATTTCTATGCGAAATGAAGAGAATAAGATTGAAAAGCTATTAAAAAGTTTACAATCTCAGATATACCCAACAGACAAATTAGAATTTATCTTAGTTAATGATCATTCAACAGATAACACTCTTAGTATTTTAAAGCAATTACAGTTTGATAACTTAAAGATAATAGATTTAGCTGATGCAGAGTATGGTAAAAAGAATGCAATTAAGAAGGCTGTTTCGATTGCTGATAGCGAGATTATCTTAGCTTCAGACGCAGATTGTATATTTAATCCATATTGGGTTCAAGTTATGGTAAGATATTTTAAAGATGAGAGAGTAAAATTAGTTTCAGGTCCAGTGACTTATCATCAACAGCAAGGATTCTTTCAGAATATTCAGACTTTAGAGTTTATATCTTTAATCTCTAGTGGAGCAGGAGCTATTGGTATTAGAAATGCGATCTTTTGTAATGGAGCTAATATGGCTTATAGAAAAGATGTTTTTATGGAGCTAAATAATTTTTCTTTAGACAATATAGCTAGTGGTGATGATGTGTTTTTATTACATAGTGTAAAAGCAAAATATCCGGATTCAATTACTTTTGCAAAGGATGAGAGGGCTATTGTTTCTACTGATGCGGAACCGACTTTTAGTGGCTTTATTAATCAAAGAAAAAGGTGGGCCTCCAAAAGTACTAGTTATAAGGATATTGCTAGTATTTATACTTCCTATATAGTTTTATTTGTTAATTTTTCAATGGTGTCTTTGTTCTTTATGTGTTTTTTAAATCCCCAATTAATAAATTTACTATTATCGTTTTATCTTATTAAATTTGGGACTGATATTATTTTACTGTACCCTACACTTAAATTCTTTAAACGTCACGATTTGATAAAATGGATTTTCCCTTTTGAGTTTTTTTATTCTTTTTACATAGTTTTGATTGCTTTATTATCGGTTACTAATAAGTTTGAGTGGAAAGGGAGAATGCATAGTAAATAAATGAAAACAGGATCATTAAATACCTTGGCTTGGCAAAGAATCAAGAATAATAAATTAGCTTTTTTGTCTTTATGCTACATTGTATTGTTAGTTTGTGTAGCTATATTTGCAGTATTAATTAGTCCTGATAGCTCGCCGAATGCTAATGAGATGCATATTGAGTTAGCTACACAAAAGCCATTAACAAGAGTATTATTTCTAGAGATACCAAAACAAGAGATTGTAGAAATATCATTTCTAAAGAAGATCTTCTTTGGTAGAGAATCAAAGGTTAAAAGAATTCCAATTGAGAGCTACACAAAAGATCAGAATGGACTAGAATATTACGCGTATAAATCAAAGGTCAAGCATAGTATCATTGGAGAATATACAATAAAAGAACAAATATTCTTTTTAGGAACTGACAAGTATGGTAGAGATTTAATTAGTAGAATATTGATAGGGAGTCGAATCTCATTATCTGTTGGTTTTATTGCTGTTTTTATATCTTTAATAATAGGTATTACTTTAGGCTTGATTTCAGGTTATTTTAGGGGAAGAACTGATGACATGATTATGTGGTTTGTAAATGTAATCTGGAGTATTCCAACTTTACTTATGGTAATTGCAATCACGTTGGCATTAGGAAAAGGTTTCTGGCAAGTATTTGTAGCTGTAGGATTAACTATGTGGGTAGAAGTTGCCCGTATTGTTAGGGGACAAGTTATAGCTATTCGAGAATTAGAATATATTGAAGCTGGAAAGGCTTTGGCTTATAATTCTAGTAGGATAATTTTTAAGCATATTTTACCAAATGTTTTAGGACCTGTAATGGTAATATCAGCTGCTAATTTTGCAGCTGCTATTTTGATTGAGTCAGGACTTTCTTTTCTAGGTATTGGAGCGCAGCCACCTATAGCTAGTTGGGGAGGAATGATAAAAGATCATTATGCCTATATAATTATGGATAAGGCTTACTTAGCTATTATTCCTGGTTTTGCTATTATGAGTTTAGTTCTGGCATTTATGCTTTTAGGTAATGGTTTGCGTGATGCATTTGATGTAAAAAATTAAAATTATGGAGTTAATATTTTCAGCATTAATTATTTTTCTACTTAGGTTAGCTGATCAGAGTTTGGGGACAATGAGAGCATTATTAGTTAGTAAGAATAAACCAATCTACGCTGCACTAATTGGTCTTTTTGAATCAGCAATTTGGATAGTTGCTGTTTCACAAGTAATTAAAGATATTGATGATCCTTTTCTTGTTGGTGCTTATGCTGCAGGTTTTGCTATGGGGACTATTCTAGGATCATACATTGAACGTCTTGTAGGTGTTGGGAATATTGTTGTAAGAGTATTTTGTCCAGCTAATTCCCCTTCAGTTGCCGAAACACTTAGAGAAGATGGTCATGGGGTTACTATAATTGATGGTCAAGGGAAAGAAGGTCCTGTAAAGATTTACCTTTGCGTAATACCTAGAAGGAAATTAAAATCTGTACTAAATATGATTGAGGAAATCAATCCCAATGCCTTTATAACTACAGACATGGCAAATCCTACATCTTTAAAGAAATAGAATTTTCTTTTTAAATTGCAATTTAGTTGTAATTATTTCCAGCCATTTAAGAAATAGGTTGTAGATTTTTATTAAAAAACTAATAAACCCCCAATAAAGATTACCACACCTGCAAGTAGTAATATGAGTGTGTAAGGCAAAATTTCTTTTGCCTTTAGACCTGTAATCCCAAGCAGTGGTAATGCCCAAAAAGGCTGTAGCATATTAGTAAGTTGATCACCATAAGCTAATGCCATGACGCTTTTTGGAATATTTACAGCTAGTTGTGTAGCTGCGTCTACAATAATTGGTCCTTGTACTGCCCATTGTCCACCACCACTTGGAACAAATACATTTACAATACCTGCGCTAATAAATGTAAAAATAGGAAAGGTAGTTTCATTAGAAATGTCTACAAAAAAGTCAGACATTATCTGAACCATCCCTGATTGATTCATTATTCCCATTATTCCAAAATAAAGAGGGAATTGTATTAAGATGCCAGATGATCCTGATATAGCACTATCAACTCCTTTTAAAAAATTGAAGAAACTTTTGTGCATTACAATAGCTAGTCCTAATAGCACAAAATTAATATAGTTAGGGTTAATTACTTTTAGCGAGATTGTTTCAGGTAAAATAAATGCTTTGTAGAAAGCGTAAGATAAAATTAGGCCACCAAAAAACCATGCAATAATTTTTGAATGATCTATTTTCTCAGCTCCAGAGACCTCTATGTTTTTCTTTTCTTTATTTGATTTTAATTGTAGTATAGTTCCCGTATTTCTTTTGCCTAAATAATACATCAGTAACGGAAGAACAATTAGTAAAACAATACTAATACTTATATTCATGATAGAGAAAACCGTTTCTGCTTGTGAAATAACACCAATCTTATCTACTAAGAAATGTCCCTCTTCAGCAATCTTTATTGGTGCAGATCCAGAGATTCCTCCATGCCATATCATAAGTCCGGAATATCCTGCTGCTCCAATTAAAGGATAGTTTAGTCTGATGCCCTTTTCGCTTGCATGCTCTCCTACTTTTCGAGCAAAGATAGCCCCAAATATGAGCCCTAATCCCCAATTAAAGAATGCAACTATTAGAGTGAAAAAAGTAATTATCGCAGCAGCATTTGCGGTATTAGTACAATATTTTGTTCCTTTTGAGATTAGATTACTGATAGGTTTACTAAGAGCTAAAGTATGTCCTATAACTAGCATTAACATCATTTGCATAGCAAAAACTAATAGAGGAGAATGCCAGATTCCCTGTTCCCAGAACTGAAGAAGTTGAAGAACGTAATTTCCTTCAGTTTTTGGTTCTGTAATAAATAATGCTAAAATAAAAGTGAGCAAAGTAAGTAGTACTGCAATGGTAAATGGTGTCGGCAGTACCGATTTAAATAATCTTTCAAATCGATTAGCAAAGCTCATATTTTAAAAAGGCAAGTCATCTTCTTCAGTTGCAGGGGTATCGAAAACTGGTGGTTCCTCCATATTACCTTCTGCACTTAAACTTTCAATTCTCCAAGCATCAATGTTATGGAAATATCTTCCATTATACTCTCTAGAAGATAGATTAAAAGATACTTCAACTTGATCGCCTTCATTATGATGATTTAACATTTCAATTTTATCTTCTCCAAAAAGTTGGAAACAGATTTCTGGGTTATATTGTGCTCCTGTATCTATTAGGAAAGATTGTTTTTTCCATTCTTTGCCTGCTTTTGATGTTCCACTTTCTACACTTAGTTTTCTGCTTAATTTTCCTTTTACTGATAGGCTCATCTTTTATGTTTTAAATTAATAGAACAAAATTAACTAAAAAATGTGCTTAGAAATCTTTAAAGTTCCTTTTATGTATAAATGTTAAAAAATAATATCTTTGCTCCCCTTTTAGCGGGTGTGGCGGAATTGGTAGACGCGCTAGACTTAGGATCTAGTACCGTAAGGTGTGGGGGTTCGACTCCCTTCATCCGCACAAATTTAAAGCCTCCATTCGGGGGCTTTAAATTTAAAATATCTAAGCAATAAACATTTCTTATTTTTTATCATAAATAAGTGTATTTTTGCAACCCTTTTAAAAAATAAAATTAAGATGAAATTAACACAAAGCAAAACAAAAGATTTAATGGCCACTATTACAGTTGATGTAAAGGCAGTTGATTATACTGAGAATGTTGATAAAGTATTAAAGAATTATAGAAAAACTGCTGAAGTTCCAGGTTTTAGAAAAGGGAAAACTCCTATGGGGATTATTAATAAAAAATATAGAACCGGAGTTGTTGTTGAGGAGGTTAATAAGTTAATTCAAGATGAATTATATAAGCATATTACTACAGAAAAAGTGAGGGTGCTAGGCTCTCCTATGCCAATTGATGAAACTGACATTGATTGGAATAATAGTGAAGATTTTACTTTTAAATATGAGGTAGGAATAGCTCCTGATTTTGATGTAAAAATTACTCAAAAAGATAAACTTAATTATTATACAATAAAGGCAGATGAGAAGTTGGTAAATAATTATTGTAATGATATTGCCAAGCGATTTGGGAAAATGAGCTCTCCTGATCTGTCAGAAGAATCTGATTTAATCTTTTGTATTATTAAGCAGCTAGATGTAGAGGGAAATGTAATGCAGGAGGGTATTTCAAATGAAGCGACTGTCTCAATGGATTACATCTCAGATAAAAAGATTAGGAAACAATTTATTGGCGTAAGAACTGGAGATTCTTTTAATGTTAATGTAATGAAAGGATTTAAGAATCATCATGATTTAGCCGCAATGTTAAATGTGACTCATGATCAATTGCATGACCTTACTTCTGATGAATTTCATTTTGAGGTAAAAACAATTAGCAGATTAATTCCTGCCGAATTAAATAATGAGCTATTTGATAAAGTCTATGGTGTTGGAGTTGTCAAGGATAAGAAGCAATTTAAAGCAAAAGTAAAAGATGAATCTGAAGCTCAGTTTTTAGTAGAAAGTGATAAGATGCTTAAGAATGATGTTGTAAATTACTTTATTAAAAAGCTAAAATTAAAAATGCCCGATGAATTCTTAAAGAGATGGTTGGTTCAGACTTCAAAACAGCCAATCACAATGGAGATGCTAGAATCTGAGTATGATATGTATTCAAAAAGTTTACAATGGCAGCTTATTGAGAATAAAATATTAGAGATGTATAAGATTAAGGTAACTCAAGAGGATATAATTGAGCATACTAAGAAGATCATTGCTCTGCAAATGAAACAATACGGCCAGCCGAAAGGTGATGACAAGCAATTAACAGATATTGCAAGCAATATTCTTAAAAAAGAAGAAGAGAGGAAAAAAGTTTATGATCAAATTTTTGATGAAAGGACTCTAGCTGTTTATAAAGAAGAATTCAAAATTACTGAAAAGACAGTTACTTATGATGAATTTGTTAAATTAGCATCAGAAAAATAACAAAAAATATTCATTATGGATTACGGAAAAGAATTTAAAAAATATGCGACTAAAGATAGAGGTATAAGTAGTTTGCATCTTAATAATTTTGCCTCAATACATGCGAATTATATTTCTCCAACAATTATTGAAGAAAGACAAATGAATGTTGCAAGCATGGATGTTTTTTCTCGACTTATGATGGATCGGATCATATTTCTAGGTGTACCTATTAATGATTATGTAGCCAATATTATTCAGGCACAATTATTGTTTCTAGAATCAGTTGATGCAAAGAAGGACATATTAATTTATTTAAATTCTCCTGGAGGAGGAGTCTATGCAGGTTTGGGAATATATGATACTATGCAATATATTAATCCTGATGTGTCAACAATTTGCACTGGAATGGCAGCATCAATGGGAGCTGTCCTTTTATGTGCGGGTGCTAGTGGTAAAAGGACAGCTTTAAAGCATTCAAGAGTAATGATTCATCAACCATTAGGAGGTGCACAAGGACAAGCTTCTGACATTGAGATTACTGCAAATGAGATTAAAAAGTTAAAAAATGAATTATACCAGATTATTTCTACCCATTCAGGACAGGACTTTGATAAAGTATGGGCTGATGGTGATAGAGATTACTGGATGACTTCTGATGAAGCCAAAGCTTATGGCATGATTGATGAGGTGCTTAGTAAAACTAAATAATGTCGGATAATTTAAAAATAGTTTGTTCATTTTGTGGAAAAGATAAGCAGGATACAAATATTTTAATTGCAGGTACTGCTGCACATATTTGTGATGATTGTATAGAGCAAGCTCATGAAATCATAAAAGAGGATACTAATGATGAAATCTTCTCTAGAGAAGATTTCACCTTACTGAAGCCAAAAGAAATAAAAGAACATCTTGATCATTTTGTAATTGGACAGGATGACGCAAAAAAGGTAATGTCAGTTGCTGTGTATAATCATTATAAAAGAATATTACAGCCCGATACAACTAATGAGGATATTGAGATTGAGAAGTCAAATATTATTATGGTTGGTCGAACAGGTACAGGAAAGACTCTTATTGCAAAATCAATCGCTAAGCTATTAAAGGTTCCTTTTTGTATTGCAGATGCAACAGTACTTACTGAGGCTGGTTATGTAGGCGAAGATGTCGAAAGTATCCTTACTCGCCTATTACAGTCCGCTGATTATGATGTGGAAAAAGCCAAGAGAGGGATTGTTTTTATTGATGAGATTGATAAAGTTGCTCGAAAAAGTGATAATCCTTCAATTACTCGTGATGTGAGTGGAGAAGGTGTTCAGCAAGCCATGCTAAAACTACTAGAAGGAACTATTGTAAATGTTCCTCCTCAAGGGGGAAGAAAACATCCTGATCAAAAGATGATTGCTCTTGAAACTAAAGATATTCTATTTATTAGTGGTGGAGCTTTTGATGGTATTGAGCAGCATATCTCAGCAAGAATGAATACCCAATCAATTGGCTTTAGAACAGAAAATAAGGATGTAATAGAAAAAGATAATTTATTACAGTACGTTTCTCCTCAAGACCTAAAATCATTTGGATTAATTCCTGAGCTTATTGGTAGGATGCCAATAGTTACTCATTTAAATCCATTAGATAGAGCGGCACTAAAAAAGATACTTACGGAGCCTAGAAATGCACTTATTAAGCAATATCAAAAATTATTTGAAATGGATAATGCTACTTTAACATTTGATAAGAAAGCAATTGATATTATAGTTGATAAAGCAATGGAATTCAAGTTAGGAGCAAGAGGATTAAGATCTATTTGTGAGGCGATTATGCTTGATGCAATGTTTGAATTTCCCTCAGATAAGAGTAAGAGAGAACTTAGAATTACTTCGGATTATGTAAAATCTCAGTTGACTAAATTATCATTCACAAGGCTTAAGGCAGCTTAATCTCCTATTACCATAGGGTAATTAGTGCCGTTAATCATTACATCAACATTACAGTCACAAATTGAGTCTCCATAATTGATGATTCTTTCTGGGTATCCGTTTGGTAAAACTTTTATTTCTCCACTTTTAATAACGCAATAAGGAAGGCATCCTAAATCAATATTTAAAGTATCTGTAATCTCTACACTAAAGTCATTCCCATTTACTGAATTTCCACTTGAATTTCCTGTAATTTTATATGTATCATCATCAAGAGTAAAATAAGTTTCTCTACCACTAATCCATTCTTTTATTCTACTTGACTGCCAATTAATTGTTCCGTTAGTAGTATTAATTTTTGCATCATTTACATCAATGGCAAACCACATATTACCGCTATCATTTCTTCCCATATTTGTTGTAACTTTCTCTCCTTCTATCAAGTTACTATTTACATAGTAATTATCAAAAGTAGTAGTTATCACAGATAATGAATCACGGTACCTTCCAGTATAAGTGACTATTATTTTCCCACGTCGATATATTCCATCGCTTTGTGGACAATTGGTATTCCCAAAGTTAATTGTTAAAGTTCCTCCGCCAGAGGTGTCGGTATTAGTAGTGGAATAAGATGGGCATACTTGTTTTTGCCCATTATCGATCAGTCCTTTTTCAATAGTTCTTCCTATATCAATAAAAATCTTTTCAGCAAAAAGATGGTCTTTTCCTGCTTGCATAGTCATTAATTCAGGTATTTCTTCCTTACAAGAATAAAGTAAAACAGATGCAATACTTAGAATTATTAGTGTTTTATTCATTTTAATATTTTTTGTAAACTTAGTTAATTTTCTCAAATGTCAGAAAACTATAATTATAAGCATGCTTCTCATCTTTTTTGCAATTTATTCTTTTGACCTCTACCCATTTATCGCCTATTTCAGGAAAAAATGTATCTCCATCAAATGAGTGATGGACCTGTGTAAGGTATATTTTAGTTATTAAGTTTCTTTCAAGAGCAATTTTATAGATTTCTCCTCCTCCAATAATAAAAGCTTCATTCTCTCCATTAATTTTGGCAATCTTTAATGCCTCTTCTACAGAATTAACAACCATGCATTCTGGAGCTGTATAATTAGCTTGTCTTGTAATAATAATATTAGGTCTATTTGGCAAGGGTCTATATTTGTGAGGGATAGATTCAAAATTTTTTCTTCCCATTATCACATGATGTCCTTGTGTAGTTTCTTTAAAAAATTTCATGTCTTTTGGAAGATGCCAGACAAGATTATTGTCTTTTCCAATCACACCATTATTAGCTACTGCTACTATTAACGAAACCTTCATCTAGTTTTTTTTACGTTATAATGAACCCCTCTCTCTGCTAAATAATCTCTTACAAATGTATAATGTTCTCCTAAATATTCTGGAGGAGAAATACCTATTCTTGTATAATCTCCATTCAAAACTAAGTTTGCAACTGCAGTGCAAGTAAAGCCTGTTGTTCTAGCCATGGAGATAGTCCCATTCTGGAATCGGTCTAATAAATTATATTGATAAATAACATTCTTATTAGCTTCAATGCCTTGGATTATGATTCTCATAATTGTAAAATCTTTATCTCCTTCTTTCATCTCCCATTTTGGAAAAAGTAGTTTTGACGTAACATCTATAGGACGAATCATCTGCCCATTCACTTCAATCTTATCATAGGAAAAGAATCCACTTTCTCTTAATACCTTTAAGTATTCTACACATCCAGGATAGCGTAAAGTTTTCTCTATCATATTAGGAATATGAGGCATAGTATGAATTAAAGATCTTAAGCCGTCAGAATTCCAGCTTTCTAAAGGACCGATTTCTTCAAAATCTATTATTTCAGTGTCAGATAAAGCTTCTTTTGTAATAAGCTTACTATTTTTTACAAAACGAGCAGGACGCACATATTCTTCAATTACATCAATTGGAGAAAAAACTGCTTGATACTCATAAGGCCATTCTCGTTTTTCAGGTAGCCCCCCAACTAAACATTCGTAATCACTAATTTTCATTTGCTTATCATGATATCCAAAAATGATATTACCCATGCCAGGAGCCACACCACAATCCATTATCGCTATAACTCCTTTTTGTTTTGCTAATTCATCTAATCCAAATGGATCTTCAGGATAAAAAGAAATATCTACAATGTTCTTTTCTGCCTCAATCACATTTTGCATCATTTGGTATCCCATAAATCCAGGTACAGCACCTACTACTAAATCAAAATCTTGTATCAAATTTTGTAAATTACTTTTATCTGAAATATCTGTACAAATAGTTTTTATTCCATTTAGTTTATCTAAGTTCTTTTGCGAAATGTCAACTGAAGTAACTTCATGATCTTTAGCTAAATCCTTAGCCATAACACCTCCAACTAGTCCTGCTCCTAAAACAATAATTTTTCCCATTATATAGCTACTTTTCCTTTTATGTGTGGATGTGGTTCATAATTAATTAGTTCAAAATCATCAATTTTGAAATCAAAAATACTTTTTACTTTAGTATTAATTTTCATTTTCGGAAGTTTCTTGCAATCTCTACTAAGTTGCAATTTACTTTGCTCAAAATGATTAGTATAAATATGTGCATCTCCTAAAGTATGTACAAAATCTCCAGCTTCTAAATTGCACACTTGCGCCATCATCATTGTTAAAAGTGCATAAGATGCAATATTAAAAGGAACACCTAAAAATATGTCTGCACTTCTTTGATAAAGCTGACAGGAAAGCTTCCCATTTGCTACATAAAACTGAAAAAATGCATGACATGGTGGGAGCGCCATTTGTGCAATTTCCCCTACATTCCAGGCACTCACTATAATTCTTCTGCTGTCTGGATTATTTTTTAAAGTATCGACCACTTGTGTAATCTGATCAATGTGCTTCCCATCTGGTGCTGGCCAAGACCTCCATTGATATCCATAAACATGACCTAGATCTCCATTTTCATCTGCCCACTCATCCCAAATACGAACTCCATTTTCTTTAAGGTACTTTATGTTTGTATCACCTTTTAGAAACCAAAGTAATTCATGAATGATAGATTTTAGATGTAATTTTTTAGTAGTTATACAAGGAAATCCTTCTGATAAATCAAAACGCATTTGGTGACCAAAAATACTTTTAGTTCCTGTTCCTGTTCTATCTTCTTTTAACGTGCCTTCTTCCATCACACGCTTCATTAGATTTAAATATTGTTGCATTTATTTTATAATTATTTTTTTCATTTTTATAAAATCATACCTACAATTACAGCTGTAAAAAGAGAAGCTAATGTGCCTGCAATTAAAGCTAAAATTCCTAATCTGGATAAGTCTCCTTTCCTTTTTGGAGCTAATGCTCCTATGCCTCCAATTTGTATTCCTATAGAAGCAAAATTTGCAAAACCACATAAAATATAGGTAGCTATTATTATTGATTTTTCCTCCAAGAATGCTCCTGTACTTTTCATTTCTCCTAGAGATACATATGCTACAAATTCGTTTAATACTGTTTTTTCTCCTAATAATTGTCCTACTAAAAACATGTCTTCTTTGCATACTCCCATGAGCCAAGCAAGAGGAGCTCCAATATATCCTAAGATCATATTAAAAGATAGTTCAGCATAACGTGTGTTTGTTGCAATCCAAGTATTTAATGAGGTGACATCTCCAATTTTTAATAAAATATAATTTGCCATAGAAATCATAGCTATAAATACTAGTAACATAGCACCTACATTTACAGCTAATCTAAGTCCATCAGTAGTCCCTTTTGAAATAGCTTCTAATGCATTGCTACCTACCTCGGCACTTTGTATATCTAGCTTTTCTTCAAATTTCTCTGATTCAGGAAGTAGTATTTTTGAAGCAATTACAGCAGCTGGCGCCGACATAACAGATGCTGCTAATAAATGTTTTGCAAACATTATCTGCTGTACTGGATCATCACCACCCAGAAAACCAATATATGCTGCTAACACTCCGCCAGCAATAGTTGCCATTCCTCCACTCATCAGACACAACATCTCCGACATTGTCATTTTTTCTAAATAAGGTTTTACAAGTAATGGTGATTCAGTTTGTCCTAAAAAGATATTGCCTGCAGCAGCTACACTTTCTGGTCCAGAAAGTCCCATTGATCTTTTCATTAACCAAGCAAATCCGTAAACAATCTTGGGAATGATTCTCCAATAATAAAATAGAGAGGTTAGTGCTGAGAAGAAAATTACAGTAGGCAGTATCATCACTACAAAATTCATAAGAGGTGATTCTATAATGCCTGTTTCAAATGATCTGAAAAGAAACATAGTGCCATCCTGAGTAAAGGAAATAATTTTAGTAAATATTTTGCCAATAAATTCAAATCCATTAGAGATAAATGGAACTTTTAATATTAATAACGCAAACAAAATTTGTATTCCTAATCCTTTTATAACTAATATCCAATTAATGTTTTCTCTATTCTTACTAAAAAAGAAAGCAATTAATAATAGTGAAATAATACCTAGAAATCCTCTTGAAATAGAAGTAAAGCTTATTCCTGATGTTGCAACTGCTTTTGGAGATATCACTAATTTTTTAAAAGCATAATTGATTCCATCCTCATTTAAAATTAAAGAATTTTCTGCAGAGGATATTTGATAAGTTCGTGTTTTTTCTTTTGGAAGTTTGTAATTAAGAGATAATTTATTTCCTTCAAGATTCCATGTTCCATTTGCAATTAATTTAGCTTCATAGATTTCATAATGAAAACTTCCGTCATCATTAATTTGCATTGCATCACCGTCTGAGATTGGCTTTAAGTCTTTTCCTGTATCAATTGTGTCGGGAAGGATGTAGTCGAAATACCAAACACCAACAATATCTTCAGAAAAGGAGAAAATGGAGAAGACACAAAAAACAAGAAATAAGTATAGTTTTCTCATTTTATTCTCCTTTCCGTTTATTTAGCTCATCTCTTATCTCCGATGCTTTTTCGTAATCTTCTTCTTCAATTGCGATGTTCAACAGCTTCTTGAGTTTAGAACTACTCATATAAGAGATCCCCTGTGGTTCAGTTGTTTTATCTTCTTCATCTTCTAAATTTAACTCTTCGTCTAATATCTCTTTTTCTTCTTTTTCTTCTTTTTCTTCTTCTTGAAAATTATTTATTATAATTCCTGCTCTGGATAATATGTCTTCATAAGTAAAAATAGGGCAGCCATATCTAATTGCAATAGCAATAGCATCAGAAGTTCTTGAATCAATTGATATTTCTTCTCCACTTTCTTTTTGTTTGCAATGGAAAGATGAATGAAAGACACCTTCAACTAATGTATGTATCACAATTTTTTGTACGGTAATATTAAAATTATCTCCCATAGTTTTGAATAAATCATGTGTGAGCGGTCGGTTTGGGGTCTCTGATCCATCAAGAGCAATAGCGATTGATCGTGCCTCACACCATCCGATAACAATAGGTAGTTGTCGTTTACCAGTTATTTCATTTAATAGTAACACATAGGCATTGTTTTGAGAGTCGCTTTGCCTTATTGCTGCTATATCTAGCTGAACAAATTTCAAATTAGGTTATTTTTTTTATTTCTTCTATCATTTTTGGGACAACCTCAAATGCATCACCAATAATTCCATAGTCAGCAGCCTTAAAGAATGGCGCTTCAGGATCTGTATTAATAGCAACCATTATTTTAGAAGAGTTTACTCCAGCTAAATGTTGTATGGCTCCTGATATTCCTATTGCAATATAAAGATTAGCAGTTACTGCTTTCCCTGTTTGCCCAACATGCTCACTATGGGGTCTCCAGCCGATATCTGAAACTGGTTTAGAACATGCAGTTGCACCTCCTAGGATTTCTGCTAATTCTTCAATCATCCCCCAATTTTCTGGACCCTTTAGTCCTCTTCCTGCAGATACAACAATTTCAGCTTCTGAGATTGAGATCTTGCCGCTTAGTGTTTCTTGTCCTTCAATAGTAACATCTCCTTTTTCTGTAGATTCTACAGATTCAATTATGCAGCTTCCTCCTGTTTCAATAAGTCTAAATGAGTTTGGTGAAATAGACAAGATCACTTTTTTAGAATTTACTTTAGTAGTCTCAATTGCTTTTGTAGAAAAAGCTTTTCTTTTAACTGTAAAAGGTGATATGTTTGAAGCAATTTCTACTACATTATTTATTGCCCCAATTTTTAGTTTAGCTGACAATCTTGGCGCAATCATCTTTGCCGTGTATGTATTAGAAAAAATGATAGCACTTGCATCATTTGCTAAGTCAGCAATTGCATTCGTACAGCCTTGACTATCTCCTTTTTTAACAGCTTCAATTGACACAACTTTTGATGCTCCGTAATTGCCAAGTTTTGATAATTCACTGTCATTTACCTTTCCTAATGATATAGCTGTCACTTCTGTTCCCAATAATTTTGCAGTTTCATTTGCATAAGATACTGCTTCAAAGGTGCTTTTTCTAAAACTGCCATTCCAACTTTCTGTATATACTAATACGCCCATTTCTTTTGTTTTATTATTAAATAACTTTTGCTTCATTTTGTAATAAACTCACTAATTTAGCAACGTCATTAGAGTCTACTAATTTACAACTTCCTTTTTCTGCTGGCTTTTTAAAATTTAGTGATTCGGTCATGCTTTCATTTGCTGTTGGTTCAATTATGTTTAACGGTTTTGACCTTGCTTGCATAATCCCTCTCATATTAGGAATGCGTAATTCTGACTCCTGTACTAATCCTTTTTGCCCTCCTATTACAAAAGGAAGATTAGCCAGTATATTTTCTTTTCCTCCTTCAATCTCTCTTATGAGCTTAGTCTTGGATCCATTAACTTCAAGTCCAATACAAGCATTAATAAATGGAAGCTTCATCATCTCAGCAATCATTCCTCCAACAGCACCTCCATTATAATCTATTGATTCTTTGCCTGTAATTATTAAATCAGCAGGATTACTCTTCAAATAGTTGGATATTTCTGTTGCTGTTGAGTAACTGTCAGTTGCGGTCATATTAATTCTGATAGCTTCATCAGCACCAATAGCTAATGCTTTTCTCATGACTGGTTCAACGGTTGCATCTCCAACAGTAATTATTGTGACTTTTCCGCCGCCAGAGACCTCTTTAAGCATCATGGCTTTTGTCAAACCAAATTCATCATAAGGGTTAATTACAAATTGCACCCCGGATGAATCAAAATTACTTCCATTTTCGGTAAAATTGATTTTCGAAGTAGTATCAGGGACACTACTTATGCATACTACAATATTCATTAATTAGAAATTTTAAATTGTTGAGTGCAAATTTAATTAAAATGAAGTAAATAATCGCTTGATTAAGTGTATTATTATGAAGTAGAAGATATAAAATTAGTGAATATTATGGGGTTTGTATAAAAATACTATTTTTGCAGACATTTTAAAAACAATAATTAACTAAAGAAAGTATGGAATTAATAATGATTTATATGCCAATAATTATGGCAATTATAGGCTTAGCTTATATGATGATGAAAAAGTCTTGGGTGATTAAACAAGATCCAGGAGATGGTAAAATGAAAGAAATCTCTGATTATATTTATGATGGAGCGTTAGCATTTTTAAATGCAGAGTACAGATTATTGTCAATATTTGTTCTTATTGTAAGTGTATTATTATTTATTGTTTCTGTAATAGTTCCTACAACGCATTGGCTAATTGTCATTGCTTTTATTTTTGGAGCAATATTTTCAGCATATGCAGGAAATATTGGAATGAAGATTGCTACAAAAACTAATGTAAGAACTACTCAAGCTGCCAGAACATCATTGCCAGAAGCTCTAAAAATTTCTTTTGGAGGAGGTACGGTAATGGGATTAGGTGTAGCAGGTTTGGCTGTTTTAGGTTTAACAGCATTTTTTATTATTTTCTATAACTGGCATATGGGAGGCGTTTGGACTAGTGTCGAAGATATGACAATTGTATTAGAAACATTAGCCGGCTTCTCACTAGGAGCTGAGTCAATTGCTTTATTTGCAAGAGTAGGGGGTGGTATTTATACAAAGGCTGCTGATGTAGGTGCTGATTTGGTAGGGAAGGTCGAGGCTGACATCCCTGAAGATGATCCAAGAAATCCAGCAACAATTGCTGATAATGTTGGAGATAATGTGGGTGATGTTGCCGGTATGGGAGCTGATTTATTTGGCTCATATGTTGCAACTGTATTAGCTGCTATGGTATTGGGTAACTATATTATTAAAGATATGGGAGGAAATATTGATGATGCATTTGGTGGGATAGGACCAATCTTATTGCCAATGGCAATTGCAGGAGTTGGGATTATTATTTCATTGTTAGGAACAATGTTAGTGAGTATTAAAGATAATGATGCAAAAGAAGCACAAGTAATGGGAGCTTTGAATAAAGGAAATATTACATCTATTATATTAGTTGCTATTTCTTCTTATTTCTTAGTTAATTATATGCTGCCTTCAACTATGCAAATGGAGTTTTTTGGAGAAGGTTTAATTGAGATCTCAGCAATGAGGGTATTTTATGCAACTATTGTAGGGTTAATAGTTGGAGGTGTTATCTCATCAGTTACTGAATATTATACTGGATTAGGCAAGAAACCAATTTTAAAAATTGTTGAGCAGTCTAGTACAGGTGCGGGCACAAATATTATTGCTGGTTTAGCGACAGGTATGATCTCTACATTCCCAACAGTACTATTATTTGCAGGTGCGATTTGGAGTTCATATGCATTTGCTGGTTTCTATGGAGTAGCATTATCTGCTTCTGCAATGATGGCTACAACAGCTATGCAGTTAGCAATTGATGCATTTGGACCTATTGCTGATAATGCAGGTGGTATTGCTGAGATGAGTGAGCAAGATCCTATTGTAAGGGAAAGAACGGATATTTTAGATTCAGTTGGTAATACTACAGCAGCAACTGGTAAAGGGTTTGCCATTGCCTCAGCTGCACTAACATCTTTAGCGTTATTTGCTGCATATGTTACATTTACAGGAATTGATGGTATTAATATATTTAAGGCGCCAGTGCTTGCTATGTTGTTTGTAGGAGCGATGGTCCCTGTTGTATTCTCTGCTTTAGCTATGAATGCTGTAGGTAAAGCTGCAATGGAAATGGTTTATGAGGTAAGAAGACAGTTTAAAGAGATTGCTGGTATTATGGAAGGAACTGGCAAACCAGAATATGATAAATGTGTCGCTATTTCAACTCAGGCATCATTAAAACAAATGATGTTGCCAGGCATTCTAACTATTGGATTCCCTTTAGTTATTGCTTTTGTTCCTATGTTATTTGGAATGGAGAAATTAGATATTGCTGAGATGCTAGGAGGTTATATGGCAGGAGTAACCGTTAGTGGTGTTTTATGGGCAATATTTCAGAATAATGCTGGTGGAGCTTGGGATAATGCAAAGAAATCATTTGAAGCTGGTGTTGAGATTAATGGTGAAATGACATATAAAGGATCTGAAGCGCATAAAGCTTCAGTTACTGGAGATACAGTTGGAGATCCTTTTAAAGATACATCCGGCCCTTCAATGAATATTCTAATTAAATTAACTTGTTTAATTGGATTAGTGATTGCTCCAATATTAGGAGATAGTCATCATAATGTATCACACGAAGTTCCTGCTAATACAATAGAAGTTTTAATCGATAATAATGAATCGGAGGTTTCTAAAGATATAGTCGTAGAATAAAATTAATAATAAAAATAAGAACTTATGAAAAATCTATTAAATATATTGGGAGTTGTATTTTTCTCAATAGTTATTATTTCATGTGGAAATAATGAAAACGATAATAAGAAGGAGATTAAACAACAACAAATACAGCCAATTAATGACGGTGGTATTGAGAAAGGCTTGATGTCTTCTAATGTTAATTCTACTATTGAATCTAAGGCAACTTCATACAATTTTGATAGAAAGACTAGGACAGTAACTGAAATAGTTATGAATGAGCTTATTTGTCGCTCAGAATCATCTGAATGTGCTGAAATACTGAAATTATCTAATAATAAGGAAATTATTTTTAAGTCTTCAGATGTTTCAGTTGATAATAGAGTCAATGAGTTTGACAGAAAAGTTTTAGGAGAATTATATTTTTCTGATATAAAAATGGAAGCAACATTGCTATTTCATTTAAAAGGAAATGAGAGAGGTTCAACGCTTTTAGGCTCTATTATATTATCTTCTGATAATTTTAAGAAAGCTTCATCAGATGTGATTATTTATGTAAAGGGAAAGCAACGTAATTAGTAATCTTTAATAAATAAAAAAAGGCCAAGTATTATAATACCTGGCCTTTTTTTATTTAGTTAATATTATAAGAGTTTAAAAGAGCCCGTTAACCTCTGCGTCAATCTTTTCAATTATTAGACTTAGATCTGTATCGCTTTCATCATAATTCATGTTGTCAACATCAATAATAAGAAGCTTACCTCTTGTATATTCTCCAATCCATGCCTCATATCTTTCATTAAGCCTTGTTAGGTAATCTAATCGGATACTATTTTCGTATTCTCTACCTCTTTTTTGAATTTGCTCTACAAGTGTAGGTACAGATGCTCTTAGATAGATTAATAAATCAGGACCATCAATAAATCCATCCATAAGATTAAAAATTTCAATATAGTTGTCAAAATCTCTTGAACTCATTAATCCCATTTGGTGTAGGTTTGGAGCAAATATCTTTGCGTCTTCATATATTGTACGGTCTTGAATATAAGTTTTTCCACTATTTTTAATTTCTACAATCTGCCTAAAACGACTATTTAAAAAGAATACTTGCAGGTTGAAGGACCATCTTTGCATGTCTTTATAGAAGTCATTTAAGTAAGGGTTATTCTCTACATCTTCATAATGCGCCTCCCATTTATAATGTTTTGCTAATTTAGTAGTTAGTGTTGTTTTTCCGCTCCCAATATTACCTGCAATTGCTATGTGCATTGTTTAATTTTTTGACTAAAATAGAAAAAGTATTATTTCTAGTTATAGGAATTCGCAACTACAGTATTGATTGTTGAAAACTTCTCCTTTAAAGATAAGAGTCTATTTGCAATAACTCTGTCCTCATTTAGTCTAGGTACTTTATATTGCCCTCCAAGCCGATTATTCTCTTTTAACCATAAGTAAAATTCATTATTTTCTATGAGAACTAGCTTAGGAAAATCAAGTATTATATTCCTTGTTCTTTTTGCCTCATAATCAGAGTTAATTCTCTTCAATTCCTTGTCGATTTCTTTCATGAAAAGCTGAGGGTTATTTGGTTTTCTTTCGAACTCAATAAACCATTGATGACCTCCTGATCCCTTGTCAATGTATAATGGAGCAACAGTATATTCTTTTACAGAGCAATATAGTTTTTCGCAAGCATTTATTATTGCATTATCAGTGTTATGTACCATGAGTTCTTCTCCAAAAGTATTGATACAGCTTTTTGTCCTTCCAATAACTTTGACTCTGAAAGGTGAAATTGAGGTGAATTGAATAACATCTCCAATAAGATAACGCCATAATCCACTATTTGTTGAGATAACTATTGCATAATTTTGGTTTAATTTAACTTCGGATAAATTAATTGTATCTAGTTTGCATTTGTTCAGATCATCTATTTGAATAAATTCATAGAAGATACCATAGTCAAGCATTAGTAGCATGTCGTCAGTATTATGTTGATCTTGGATTGCAAGAAATCCTTCTGAGGCATTATACCCTTGAATGTAATTCATTCTTTTAGATGGAATAAGTTCTTGGAATTGTTTTTTATAAGGTCCAAAGTTGACACCTCCATGCATATAAAGTTCTAAATTTGGCCATACTTCTGAGATATTTCTCTTCCCGCTTAATTCTAGAACCTTCTTAAGTAGAATAAGCATCCATGAGGGGACGCCAGTTAGATTTGTTATGTCTTCATGCATTGCTTGCTTTGCAATACGATCTAATTTTTCTTTCCAATCATTCATTACTGCAGTTTTAATATCTGGGATCCTATGATAACTTACCCAAAAAGGAAACTCAGCTAATAAAATAGCTGACAAATCACCTTCTTTATAATCACCATATAATGAGTTTGATATTGAGCCTCCTAACATTAGTCCTTTCCCATTGTAAATGTTAGTATTTGGATAATTATTTTCATAAAGAGAGAGCATATCTTTGCCCGCTTTAAAATGACAATCATAAAGTGATTCTTTACTAATCGGAATAAACTTACTTTTACTATTTGTCGTCCCTGATGATTTAGCAAACCATTTTATTTTTCCTGGCCAGAGCACTTCTTTTTCTCCGTTTCTCGCTTTATTAATATACGGTGACAAATCATTATAATCCCTTACAGGTATTTGATTCTTGAATGATTTATAATCATAGATTCTGCTAAACTTATGTTCTTTCCCAAATTGTGTTTCTTTCGCTTTTAATACTAAATAAGCTAATACGTTTTCTTGGGTTTTAATAGGATTACTAATAAACGCATTAATATTTTTGATGCGCTTTCTCATTATTAAAGAAAGTAAAGAGTTTTTTATTGAAAAGTTTCTCAATTTTTGTAGATTTAAAGATTGAAAAATACAAAAAATATGTTTAGAGATACGCTTAAAAAAATGGATACTGAATTAAATGATGTTGTAAACTATACGTTAGATATTAACGGTAAGGTGCACCTTATGAATAACTATATTGGCAAAAAAGTAAAGATAGATTGGAGTGGAGTGGTTGTTTGTAGTTGTGGCAAGAAGATGGATTCGTTTTACAGAAATTCTGGATACTGTTATAAGTGTTATTGGGAATCACCATTAGCGTCTCAAAGTATTTTTAAACCAGAACTTTGTACAGCTCATCTTGGTATTGAAGAAAGAGATTTAGCATGGGAAAAAGAATTTCAGATTGCACCTCATTATGTTTATTTGGCAAATTCCAGTGGAATAAAAGTAGGGATAACAAGAGGTAGTCAGGGTGTGGTGCGGTGGATGGATCAAGGAGCAAGTCAAGCTATTTTACTTGCTGAAGTTCCAAATAGAAGATTCTCTGGAGACATTGAGGTTGTATTAAAGAGGTTTGTTGCGGATGTTACTAACTGGAGAAAGATGCTTTCAGGAATTCCTGAATCAGTTGATTTAGTAAAAATGAAAGAGGAACTATCTCTTCATGTCCCTGAAGAGTTGAAAAAATATATTTTACCAGATAATACTGTTACTGAGATTAAATATCCCGTAAATCAGTATCCTAATAAGATTAAAAGTGTTAAGCTCGATAAATTTCCAGTTATTGAAGGGGTTTTATTGGGAATAAAGGGGCAGTATTTATTATTAGATGATGATAGAGTATTTAATGTCCGTTCTCATGAAGGTTTTATCTCAGATTTTTCAGTATCAGAGATTACGCAAGGGACATTATTTTAATTTCATCATAAATGGAATTCTTGCTTGCATTTTATCTGCTTTTAGTATCTCCTCTATAGGATCTGCAAGTGGAGTTTGTAAGCCTATTTTTTGCAGTATAAGATCTGAGATGCTTGTTTCTCCTTTTAATTCTTTAGCAAACTCAGAAAAAGGATCTTTCTTTTTAGGCAAGGATATGATTCTGTAATCTTCAATTTTAGCCAGATTCTTAGCAATCTCAATTGCTTTTTCAATTCCTCCATATGTATCAATTAATCCAATAGCTTTTGCATCATAACCTGTCCAGACTCTTCCTTGACCTATTTCATCTACAGCTTCAGTACTCATTTTTCTACCTTCAGATACATTGGCAATAAAAGTGCTGTAAATCCCTTCAACTCCTTTTTGAATTTTTTTTCTTTCAAAATTAGTAAGAGGCCTATTTTGCCCCATGTCTGCTGAATTGCTTGTATTAACCGTGTCAATAGTAATCCCCAACTTGTTTTTATAGAAATCTTGAAGATTTGGTACCATGCCAAAAACTCCAATAGAGCCAGTAAGAGTGGTGGGATTTGCAACAATACTGTCAGCAGCGCAAGCAATATAATATCCTCCGCTGGCTGCATAGTCACCCATAGAAACAACTAGAGGTTTCTTGGATTTCTTAGTTAGGATAGTTTCTCTCCAGATTACATCTGATGCCAATGCGCTACCACCACCAGAATTAATTCTAAGTACAATTGCTTTGACATTCTTATCTTCTCTAGCTTCTTTAATGGCTCTGGAAGTAGTCTTAGATCCTATACTTTTTTCATCTCCTTTTCCAGAGTTAATAGTTCCTGTTGCATAAATAACAGCAATTTTATTTCTACTAATATCTTCATTTCGGGGCTTTATATTACTATATTTTTTGATAGAAATGAAGTTTAATTTCTTGCTATTTGATATAATAAGTAAACTGTCCTTAACTTGATCTTCATACAAAAGAGCATCAACATAATTTAATTTGAGACAACTTCTTGCATCTTCAAGGCTAAGATTATTTGCATGCTCCTGGATCTTAGATAATGAAAGTCCTCTTTGATTTGCAATACTATCCATAATGTTATCAGCAAAAGAATTAAGTAATAACTGCATTTGCTCTCTGTTAGCTCTACTCATTTTATCTAAAGTAAATGGCTCAATAGCGCTTTTAAACTTACCATGTCTGATAATTTGCATGTCAATATCTAACTTTTCTAAAAGACCTTTGAAAAACATTTGAGAGATAGATAATCCCTTTAATTCTACTATTCCTACAGGATTAAGATAAATGTTATTTGCAACGGAGGCTAAATAATATGCCGATTGTGAATATACCTCAGAATATGCAATAATAGGTTTTCCAGTCTTTTTGAATTCTAATAACTTATTTCTAATTTCTTCAGTTTGTGAAAGGCCAGCTTTTATTATTGATGAGCTAATGTATATAGCTGTTATATTATTATCATATTTTGCTTTTTCAATATTATTTAGCAGAGTCCTTAATTCAATTGTCTTTGGAATATTGCCTGAAAGATTAAATCCATCAAATGGATTCTCTGAGGATCTCTCAACAACAGTTGTATTCGCTAAATCAATTTGAAGAATAGAATTCTCTTTAATTTTAACTTCAGTATCTGGACTTATAATTGCGATAAGTCCAATAAATAATAAAGTAATAATAAGAACTGTTGATATGATACCTATAATTGTAGATAGTATATTTCTAAGGAAAGCTTTCATTTTCTTTTTTTAGTTGATAAAAATAATGTTTTTTTAGAGAGTAGTATCTGTCAATCTTGTTATATTTGAGTCTTATAAAAAAGAATTCATGAATCAAGTATTTTTGCAATTAGGAAGTAACTTAGGAGATAGAGAGCAATCTTTGATTGATGCAATTAATTTGATCTCTGAAAGAATAGGCGCTGTAGTATCAAAATCAAAGGTATATGAAAGTGCACCATGGAGGGTTGATGGGCAAGAAAGCTATTTAAATCAGATAGTTAAAGTAGAAACAGATTTTACCGCTACCCTTACTTTGGATTGTGCATTAGAAATTGAGCAGATACTAGGAAGGGTAAGGCTTGAAAAATGGGGAGAGAGACTAATTGATATTGATATTATATTTTTTAATGATGATATAATTGAAACCTCTGATTTATGCATTCCACATAAACATATGCATGAAAGAAATTTTGTTCTAGAGCCATTAAATGAGATCGCACCAGCATATATTCATCCAAAATATCAGAAAACAATTTCTGAACTATTACGGGAATCAAAAGATGCTGAGAAAGTAGAGGAGTATGCAGTATAAACACGTTGCAGTTGAGGGAAACATTGGAAGTGGAAAAACAACATTAGCAAGTATGTTGGCTAATGATTCTGGAGCAAGATTAATTTTAGAAGAATTTGCTGAGAATCCATTCTTACCAAAGTTTTATAAAGATCCAGATAAGCATGCCTTCCCTCTTGAGTTATTTTTTATGGCTGAAAGATATTATCAACTTAAGAATCTAGATTTACAAGACCTTTTTCAACCCTATACTGTGTCAGATTATTTTTTTATAAAGTCAAAAATATTTGCACAAAACAATCTAAAAACAGATGAGATGCAATTATTTAATAAGTTGTTTGATATAATGCTCTCATCTTTATCAAAACCTGATTTGGTAGTTTATTTATATGCTGATATTAATAGATTGCAACAGAATATTAAAAAAAGAGGTAGGGACTTTGAACAAGATATCTCCGATGAATATTTGTATAATATTCAGAATAAGTATCTTGATTATTTAAAAAAGCAAGATGATTTTCCTGTCTTAATATTAGATGTGACAAATATTGATTTTGTTAAAGATGAAAGTATTTATAGGGCAATTAAAGCTTGCTTCTCAGAGTCATTTAGCGGTGTAAATCATAAGGCCCTAGAGCCAAGCCAATGAGATAAATCTTGCTCTATTAATTTTTCTAGTTTTCTTATTTCTTCTTTGTAGAATTGGTTTGTAAGCCTGTTTCTTAATGTTCTACTTAGAGGCTGTGCTTTCTTATATGCTGCATTGAAAATAATCTGTATTATAAACTGAGGTAGATATTTGCTGAATTGGATATCAGGAATTAGGTTATAATATCTGAGCTTCATGATTAACCACCCAAACAGCCCTTTTGGAGCTCCAGATACATTAACTTTTGTGCTTGTGTTAGGAATAAAGTTACTGTCTATATTAAGAAAATCAAAGATCTTTTGTGAAGTGGCAACAGGGTTACTAGTAACTTCTTCAAATAGTAGTATTTTAATGTTTTCTTTTGGAAATAAATTGTAGTAGCGTTTTAATTGTTCTGTATAATAACCTTTTTCTTTATAGTATTTTATTGGTTGGTCTTTTTCCTTTTTTCTTTTTGTTTCTTCAAAAGCATCCTCAAAAAAGGGAATCTTTTCTTTATCTGCTTTCTTTGCATGTAAGAAGTTTGAATAGGCACGATCAACAGGCTGTCTTAATATTGCAATAATTTTTGTTTCAGGTAGGTGTTGATTTATTAGTTTAGCACAATCTTCATCAAAAAGATACGAAACTGATGCTTCTCCAATTGCAGTTTCATTTTTTACGTCTTCAAAAAGTGAGTAGTACTCTTTAAATGTATTTATTTTCCTCATGCCTTTCGCATGAAGTTGAAGTTCTGGATCTTTGCCAATATTATTAAAGAATTTAGGTTCTTTAATAGAACTCATAAATATGTCAGGGTGTTGCTTTAAATAGGTATATAATGAAGTTGTTGCAGCTTTCATTGCTCCAACAATCATGAAATTTGGCTTTCTTATTTGTTGCATATCTAAAAAATAACCCCAGTTTCGGGGTTATTACGATATTATTTATTTTGCATTATTATTTTGTTAGTGCAATAAATGAATTATTTGTTCTTAGGTTAATGAATTCTAAATCCTTAACTGCTTCTAATTTGTAAGAAGGATTCTCCTTAATTGCTTTTGTTAGATTTTTGATTGCACTTTCATTATCTCCTGATCTTGTATTAGCAATCGCATTTAGGTAATAACAATCAGCAGTATTTTCATTACAGTTAGCACTATTTTTGCCATTTAGTAATTGTGCTAAAGCTGCATTGTATGACTTCTTATTTTTAAAGAATCTTGATGCTTTCGAATATTCACCTTGTTTTATATCTAATATAGCTTGATTTTTTTCAGTTGTATTAGCTTGGTCAAATAGTTTTTGAGCTTTTCCTAATTGCCCTTTCCTGGAGAAGATAATTCCTTGATTAGTTAAAATGTCATGTTTTTTTTCTGTTTGAAGGTTTTCAGCCTTCTCTAAAAATATTGCAGCTTGATCAAGCTCACCTTTTGCTAAATACATGCAGGCGATATTGTTATAACCTCTCCAGTCATTGTGTAGCTCAACAGCTTTATTGTAAATAGTAGTTTGAGTAATTTCATCATTTGTTAATGTCGCTGAGAATAATAGTTCTTTTACATTTAACTCCTCAGGATTAGTAGTTGATAGGGCAGCAATTTCTTCATCTGTTCTTTTTGGCTCGTATGACCTTATAATAATTGTTGCTTTTCTTAGTTGTGGTAACACATTGTCTTCAAGAGCATCATATATCTCTGCTAAATCTCTAATTTGCTGTTCTCTTACTTCAACATCTTCAATCGAGTTTACTATTTTATTAATCCTTCTTTTGTCTTTTATATCTGACCCTTTCACTAAAGTTTCAAAGCCTTCCCAGTCTTCACCAACTGAGTTTTCAATATATAAGTCATTATTTCTTGCTCCGTCAACTTTTAAAGATCTTAATAATCTTTTAGTATAATTTAAGGTGCTTTTCATCCTTCTTTCTGAGACATTATCGTTCATGTTTACACTTCCCTCTGGAGAAGCGTATGAAATAACTTCTATAGAATGAGTTTTGTGTCCTTTTTTTGCAAAAGCTCTTAATGCTTTAATATCACTATCACTTTTTTCAGTAGTTCTTATGTTTGACTGATTGACCAAAAAATAGATTGTAGCTGATTCTTCTAAAATTGTTTCACGCTCGTAACCATGATTATTATTTGCTAGATCTTCATTTTCGTGTACTCTTGTAGATGTTGCAATGACACCATTTGCAATATTGACAGGGCCTAACACCTTCTCTTTATCTTTAATTCTGGCAGTAGCTCTTAGCTCAAGAGTTGAGTTCATCATTTCATCGGTATAAATAATTGCATCTTGATATTTAAAACTACCACCTGTTAGATTAAAAATAGTTGCCTCACCACCTGTCGCGTCATCACCTTGAACTCTAATTGTTTTAAAAGCCGTTTCACCTCCTTGATATACTAGTACTGGAGTAAAATCAACAGTTGCTTTCTTTGCAAAGTATTTTTCTGGAAATGATGCATCTAATGACACCCCAACCTTGCCCCCATGCGCTTGTAGTGTTGGCGGAGTAGTTGTAAAACTTACATTGTCATATTTGTTTGCCATTTTATCTAGTCCGCAGCTACTCATGATTGCTGCAGCTATTAAGATGTAAAAGATTTTTGAGGTTCCCATTTGTGTTTTTTTGTTATGTTTATAATTGTTGCAAATGTAGAAAAATAATTACTGTTCATATTAGTAGTATTGTCTCTTTTTGCACATTAATTGTTAGTAATTTTCAGATACAAAAACATTTGACTAAGTTTGCAGATCTTTTTAAGCTCTTTATGATAAATAAAATACTAATAATAGGTTTGTTTTTAGTGGGTTCTATTTCACAAATAAATGCCCAAGAGAATGCTATTGCAAATGCTTTAAATAGTAAAAAGGCTAATATGCAATCAACTAAAGTTGGCTCATCTCAAAAGGAAAGGAGCTTTAGATTATGGCAAGGGTGGAGTTTTGGTTTAAATTATGGAGTTACAAAATTTAAAGGTGATATTGCACAATATAATCATTATCCAGCATATCAAGAAATAGGAAATTTCTATGAGTTAAAAACAGCCATGTCATTTAATTTAGAAAAGAGAGTAAATGCACTTTATTCTTTAGCTACAGAAGTTACAGCAGGTAAGTTTGGTGGTTTAAGAAGAAAGAATCAGTATTCAGGCTATATGGTTTTTGATCCATGGAATTCTAATTATGAGGATAATGGAGATAAATTTTTAACCTCTTTTACTGAGATAGATTTATTGCTAAATGTGGATTTAACAAACCTAATGTCATATTTTAATCAATCTAGGAAAGGTAATAAGGTTTATTTTAAGGGGAAGCTAGGAGTTGGTTATAACACTTTTAATACTATAAGAAGAAACTTACTATCAGATTCTTATATTTATAGTTATGGATATTCTGATCAAGGCCCTAATACTAATGCATCTTCGGAAGGTTATGGTAATCAAAAGGAGCCTTTTTTAAATCAGACAAAAGAGACTGTTTATCTTTATGGGCTGAGTGCAAATTATAGGATAAATTATAGAATTGAGTTAAATCTTGATTACACTATTAGAAATGCTTTAACTGATAAATGGGATGCTTCTGTCATGAGTACACAATACAAAAATGATAATTTTGCTTTTCTTTCAGTTGGGGTTTCATATAAGATTGGAGATCATGACTACAAGAAGGATTGGGCTAGCCCAGTTGATGTTTTAAAAGATGATGTCTCAATATTAAATGTAAGAATTGAAGGATTTACTGATGATGCAGATAATGATGGAGTAGCTGATGCATTTGATAAAGATCCTAATACACCTCTTGGCGTAGCTGTTGATGGCTCAGGGAATGCGCTAGATGTAGATATGGATAATGTGCCGGATTATAGAGATGCAGATCCGTTTTCGAATAGATTTGTTGTAGTGGATGCTAATGGCGTTGAGCTTGATGATGATAAAGATGGAGTTCCAAATAGTAAAGATTTAGAAAGCAATACTCAAGTTGGTTCTATGGTGAATCAGTTTGGGATGAATATTGGTAATAACAACCACCTAAGTGGTGCGGGAATGATCTACTTCCCTTCAATATACTTTAGCTCTGGAAGTTCTGTTGTGACATCCTCAAATAAAAATAGGATAGCCACTATAGCACTACTATTAAAGAATAATTCAGAGATAGCTTTAAATGTGATCGGTAACACGGATAATGTTGGGAATGCGAAAGCTAATAAAAAATTAGGATTGAGAAGAGCAAAGTCTGTAATTAATTATTTAGTATCTAATTATAGTATTGATATTAATAGATTAACTCCAATTACTAAAGGTGAAGCAGATCCTTTATCTACAGCTATTACGATAGAAAATGGAATTGAAGTTAATACTAAAGCAAACGCCTTTAAAGAAATTAATAGAAGAGTTGATTTTGAAATTAATGATTAAGCATTTAGCTTTTTCCATAATTCCCATATAATTATTCCAGTTGTTACAGATATATTTAAGGAATGCTTTGTTCCAAATTGAGGGATTTCTAATACTTCGTCACAGATGTCTATTACATCCTGAGAGACCCCATTAACCTCATTTCCCATAATAATAGCAATAGGTTGATTAGCTAAAGTGAAGTTATTAAGTTTTGAGGATTTATTAGCTTGCTCAATGCCAAAGATATGGTAGCCACTTCTTTTTAATCTTGTAACAGCATCAATTGTATTTTTCTCAAACTCCCAATTAACAGAATCGCTTGCTCCAAGGGCAGCCTTACGAATTTCTTTATTTGGAGGAGTACAAGTTATACCGCATAATATAATATTTTCAATTAAAAAAGCATCAGAAGTCCGGAATACTGATCCAACATTTAAAGCACTTCTAACATTGTCAAGTACAATAGTGATAGGTGTTTTCTTAGCACTTTTAAACTCGTCAATATTTATTCTTTGTAATTCTTTGTTTTTTAACTTTCTCATCACTTATATTTGCTACAAAATTAAAGAATAAATTTTTGGTAACTAAGAAGAAGAAAGAAAAGAAAGTTACTCCCTTGATGGGGCAGTATAATGCTATCAAAGCGAAGCATCCTGAGGCTTTACTTTTGTTTAGGATAGGTGACTTTTATGAGACTTTTGGTGAAGATGCCATTAAAACATCAAATATATTAGGGATAGTTCTTACTGCTAGAAATAATGGGGACTCAAAAATTGAATTGGCAGGCTTTCCACATCACTCATTAGATACTTATTTGCCAAAATTAGTAAGAGCAGGAGAAAGAGTTGCAATCTGTGATCAGCTGGAGGACCCTAAAGCTACTAAAGGAATTGTAAGAAGAGGTGTTACAGAACTTGTTACTCCTGGAGTGTCTTATAATGAATTGACACTTGAAACTAAGAAGAATAATTTCTTAGCATCAGTTTATTATGGCAAAAAGAATATTGGGATTTCATTCTTAGATATTTCAACTGGGGAGTTTTTAGTTGCTGAGGGAACAGTAGACTATATAGATAAGTTATTACAAAGCTTAACTCCAACAGAAGTAATCTACCAGAGGAATAAGAGAAGAAAATTTGAAGAAGATTTTGGAAGTTCATTTTATACCTTTATGTTGGATGAATGGGTATTTACTTCTGATTATGCTAATGAGTTACTTAATAAACAATTTGACACAAAATCTTTAAAGGGTTTTGGCATATCAGATTTAGAAGATGGAATCATTGCTTCGGCTGTGGCATTGCATTATCTTAATGAAACACAGCATCATCAAACAAAACATATCTTATCTATAAGCAGAATAGAAGAAGAGAGTTATGTTTGGATGGATAGGTTTACAATTAGGAATTTGGAACTCTTTCATTCTCCAAATGAGAATGCAATTACACTTATTAACGTGCTTGATCAAACAAAATCAGCTATGGGAGCAAGGATGTTAAGAAGATGGCTAGCCTTGCCATTAAAGGATATTAATCTGATATCAGAAAGGCATCAAATTGTTGAGCAGTTAATAGAGAATGAAGAGATCTCTGAAGTATTAGAAATGGAGATAAGTGCAATTGGGGATTTAGAAAGATTAATTTCAAAAGTCGCTACTTTAAGAATAAACCCAAAAGAGTGTAGTAGACTCAAAGATGCCTTGCAATCATTAAAACCTATCAAGGATGCTTGCTCTAAATCAAAGAATAAAGCTTTAAATAAGATCTCCAATAGAATAGATGCTTGTGATGCTATAAGAGCTAAGATTGAATCAGAATTAAGTGACAATCCTCCTGTTTTATTACACAAAGGAAATATAATAAGAGAAGGAGTAGATTCTGAACTTGATGAGTTGAGAGATATCCAAAATTCTGGAAAGAATTACCTAGATAAGATGCTTGAACGTGAGATTGAGGCGACAGGTATCTCTTCATTAAAAATATCATTTAATAATGTCTTTGGCTATTATCTTGAGGTAAGAAATAGGTTTAAGGATCAAGTACCAGAACAGTGGATAAGAAAACAAACACTTGTAAGTGCAGAAAGGTATATTACAGAAGAATTAAAGGAGTATGAACATAAGATATTAAGTGCTGAGGATAGAATATTAGCGATTGAGAATAAGATATATACTGAGTTAGTCCAATCTATCTCATCGCATATTGAGTCCATACAATTAAATGCTTATTTAGTGTCACAACTTGATTGTTTGTTAAGCTTCTCATTAATAGCAAAAAGAAATGATTATGTTAAGCCAGTTGTTAATGGAGGTTCTGAATTAATTATCAAAAAAGGTCGACATCCTGTTATTGAGAAACAGTTACCAATAGGAGATCCATATATTCCAAATGATGTAACTTTAGATAGAGAAAAGCAACAAATAATGATGATTACAGGTCCTAATATGTCAGGGAAATCGGCATTATTAAGGCAGACAGCTCTTATAGTTCTTATGGCTCAAATAGGTGGTTTTGTTCCGGCAAAATCAGCAGAGATTGGCTTAGTTGACAAGATATTTTCTAGAGTAGGAGCTTCTGATAATATCTCAATGGGAGAATCTACTTTTATGGTAGAGATGAATGAGACTGCTAGTATATTGAATAATCTATCGAATAATAGTCTGATATTACTTGATGAGATAGGACGAGGGACAAGTACTTACGATGGAGTTTCAATAGCTTGGTCAATAGCTGAATATTTGCATGAACATTCCACAAAATCTAAGACCTTATTTGCTACTCATTATCATGAATTGAATGAAATGACTGAGCAATTTGATAGAATAAAGAATTATAATGTATCTGTAAAAGAAAGTGGAAAGAATATCATTTTTATCAGAACATTAAAAGAAGGAGGAAGTGAGCATAGTTTTGGGATACATGTGGCTAAAATGGCAGGTATGCCAAAGAGAATTATAAGAAAAGCAGAAAAGATATTAAAACAACTTGAGGCTACAAGAGGAACAGAAAAAAATAGCAATCCAATAAGTACTGAGAATGATATGCAAATGAGTTTCTTTAAACTTGATGACCCTATACTTGAAGACCTTAGAGATGAAATAAGCGATCTGGATATCAATACATTAACACCAGTTGAGGCGTTAATGAAATTGAATGAGATAAAAAAACTAATAGGAAAATAGTTTTTGGCTTTGTAGATTTGATTATTTATTTAAATTTGCTGACCCAATGCGAGTGTAGCTCAGGGGTAGAGCATCACCTTGCCAAGG
>CEWO01023258.1_pt1 | contig 45057 bp, 34 predicted proteins | sample 361561 | NCBI WGS metagenome assembly CEWO01 (sample SAMEA2623627, study PRJEB7988) | marine metagenome | isolation source: saline water (ENVO:00002010), including
TTGGATCCTCTACCAGTAATGATCTTCCTTTATTACAAAACCGATTTATAAACGGTAAAACACTTATCTATGTATGTGTAAACAAAGCGTGTAAAATGCCTACAGAAAACTTAGATGAATCAATTAGTATGATTAACTTTTAATTTTTTTTCCACCAAATTCTTTTAAATATTTTGGTTGAAATTCTGAAATATCTACAAAATCTTTTTTTATAAATTTTAAATGCGAAAGTATCCCCATCTCCTTTGCTGACGGAAGAGAAAATTCTGAAAATATTGCATTTTTATGATCGATAAAATTCATTATTTTTTCATTAGAATTTCCAATAAAATTTACAGTTGAAGATTTTAAAAATTGATGAAATGAATTAGAATTTAAAATCAAAGAATCTGTTTCTACAATTCTTTTAGGAAGCTTATTGTTATTATACTCAAAGATTGAGTAATAAATTTCATCTCTTCTGGCATCCATTGCTGAAACAATATACCCCTTTGAGCATTCGATTTTTCTTGCTAAGATATACATAGTATCTATTGCTATTAAAGGAATATCTAAAGCAAAACAAATCCCCTTTGCAGCAGAAACACCTATTCTTAATCCTGTGTAAGACCCCGGGCCTTCAGAAATAGAAACAGCGGTTAAATCGCCTAATGAAATTTCTATCTTTTTGAATAATTTATCAATGAAAACATGTAAAGATTTTGAATGTGAATATTGTTCAAAATTTTGTTCTACAAAATCAATTAGCCTTCCTTCTTCTGAAACGGAAACCGAACAATTAGTACTTGATGTTTCAATGTTTAATATAATAGGCACAACCTTTATTATTTATCCAAATAGTAATCTAAAACCTTGGTCTTAAAAATAAAATCGTATTTAGCGTTAATCAGTGAAGATTTAGCATTTAGTAATCTAATTCTAGCCTGTTCTAAATCAAAAGTATTTAATGCACCTAAACTAAATCTTTCATTTGCATTTTCAAAAGCTAACTCCTGAGATTCTAAAGATAAAAGAGATGCTTCATATGTTCTTAATGCTGCTCTTGCATCAGTGAATGCCCTTTGGATTGTTGATTCAAGATTTAATTTAACCTGATCTAATATTAGATTTGTTGTTTTTTCTTGAATCCTAGACTTTTCAACCTGGGTCCTAGTCTGATTTCTGTTAAATATAGGTATTGAAATATTCATATTAAGCGAGTGCCCTTTATTATCATTTATCTGATTAATAAAATTATCGTCCTGAGATAGATTAGAAAAATTTGCTGAAGCATTGAAGCCATATCCCATGGATATATTTGGTAAATATGCACTTTTAGAAATTTTAGTTCCTAATTTGGCTAATTCTACATCTCTTTCTGCAACTTTAATTTCATTTCTATTTGTTAATGCATAATCTAGTATAGTATTAATATCATTGTATAATAAATTAGCTGAGGGTGTATCTATTTTAATAACCTGAATATCAAAATTATCAGATTTCAATTGTAATAATTGAGCTAGATTTAACAAGGATAAATCATGATTATTTTCTGCTAAAGTTAAATTTTGAATATCTCTGCTGTATGTCGCTTTTGATTCAATAAGAGTAGATAATGGTTCGGTACCTGCTTCAACTAATTCGCTCACTTGCTTCATTTGAAATAAAGAAAAATCTACTTGAGATTTAGCCAATTCTAAATTTTCTTTGTTAAATAATACATTTAAATAAGCATTGGCTACATTTAAAGATATATCATCTTTTAATCTTTTAAGTTCAAGCTGATTTCTTTCAAAATTAATTTTACTTTGATTTAATAAATTAATGTTTCTAAATCCATTAAATACGTTTTGAGAAAAACCGATTCCTAGTGAAGTTGAATAAAATTCTCTGTCAACAAACTCACCAGCATATAATTCAATATTTCCAAAACTACCACTACCACTAATATTAGAATTAACAGCAGGTAAAAAATTGCCCTTGGCGCTAATAATATCTTGTTCTGATGATAATAAGCTGTTTTTTGCTTGTAAAATTGTAATATTATTTTCTACAGCATATTTCACACATTCTTCTAGTGACCAAATATTATTTTGACCAAATGAATAATTTATCATCAAAAAAGCAATTGTAAATATTTTAATTTTCTTCATAATTATTAAATATAATTTAATCTTCTAATTCTCTAGAATTCTCATCTTGACGATCTCTAACTTCATCTTGATCTTCATCTTCAATAGAATTCCAAACTTTTATTTTATCACCCTCACTAACTCCTTTTAATATTTCAACATTAATTCCATCAGAAATTCCAACTTCAACTTCTTTTGTGAAAAATGAACCATCATCATTTAAAATCTCTACAAAGGGTTTATCAGTAATTCTGTTAAATTGAAGTAATGACTCATTTATGCATAAAATATTTTCCTTTTGACCAATTGACATGATGGCATTTGCACTATATCCGGCTCTTACGTTAACACTTTCAGGAATATTTACATCGGCTTTAATTTTAAACTGAACTGCACCTCCTAATTCAATACCTTTGGGGGCAACAAAAGTTAACTTTGCCTCAAACTCATCTTTTTCAAGTGCTCCTAAAATTACTTTAATTTCAGATCCTTCTGAAAGCTTAGAAACCTCAGTTTCATCAACCTGACCTTCAAAAATCATTTTGGTCATATCAGCTACAGTAGCTATAGTTAATCCGGCATTAAAATTATTACTTTCAATTACCTGATCTCCTTCTCTTACAGGAATTTCTAATATTGTTCCAGAAATCTGTGCTAAAACATTAGTATTAGCACCTCTTCCTCCTGTCAAAGTACCTCTTTTAATAATTTTAAAATCATTTTCAGCTTGTTTTAAAGATTCATTTGCCTGATCCATTGATAACTTACTGTTTTCAAAATCTTGTTTAGAAATAACTCCTTTTTTAAAAAGTTTTATATTTCTATTATGAATAGTTTTAGAATTATTATATACTAATTTAGCTGAATTAATTCTGCTTTTAGCGTTTAATAATGATTGTTCATTGGGAACTACTCTAATATTTGCTATTAAGTCTCCTTTGACAACAATATCTCCTTCCTCGACAAAAATTTTATCAATAATTCCACTAACCTGAGGCTTAAGTTGAATTTCATCTTCAGGATTTAATTTTCCTGTAGCTACAACCTCTTTTTCTATCGAAGTATAAAAAGGCTGCTCTGTTTTATAATCGATTATCGAAGCTGAATTTGCGTTTTTAAAATAATTTAAAACGTATAGTAATGATCCTATTACTAGAATTAAAACTATATACTTAATTTGTTTTCTCATTTATCTAATATTTAATTTATTTATTCTTCTCTCAAAGCATCAATTGGTTTAATGCTTGTTGCTCTATTTGCAGGGATTAACCCAATTAAAGTCCCAAAGACAACTAATATTATTACTGAAATAAATACAACAGCTATAGGAACCGATGCATTTATTAAAACTGAATCGGGACCACTACCAAACGCAGTATCCATAGCTATCAATATCCAGCCTCCACTTATAATTCCAAAAATTCCAGCGATTATAGTCAGAAAAATTGATTCTAATACTATTTGTCTTTTTATTTCAAAAGGAGTTGCTCCTATAGCCCTTCTGATTCCTATTTCCTTAGTTCTCTCTTTAACAGTTATTAATAATATGTTTCCTATTGCAAACACCCCAGCAATTAAAGTAGCGATACCCACAAACCAGGTTAAAAATTGCATGCCCATTAAAAAACCTTCGAATCTTTCAAATAATTCACCAAGATTAAAACTTCCAAAAGCACGATTATCATCAGGGTGAACATAATTTAAATTCTTTAATACCAACTTTACATCATTCTCTATTTGTCTAATATCATATCCGTCTTCTCCGGTAACAGTAATCCATCCGATATTATCACCTTGATTATAAACATTTTGAAAAGTTGTAAAAGGTATATGTAGCTCTCCACCAAAATCAAAGTCACCTTGCTTAAAAACACCTATGACTTTATAGCTAATTTCATTAATTTTAATAAACTCTCCAATTGCTTTTTCATCTATATCAAAGAGTTGTTTATAGACATCATCTGAAATTACAGCTACTTTTTTATTACCATCAACATCTAATTGATTAATAAACCTACCGCTTATTAAATTCTTTTTTTGAATTTGATCTAACAAAGGAAAATCTCCTGAAAGACCAAAATTATCATACTGAACTCCTCTTACAACCTGAACATCACGAGCATTTCTAGGTAAAAGAAACTTAACACCATTAACTTGATTTTTAATTTTTTCTAAATGTGAAAATTTAAGTCTTGGTCTACGGCCTTCTTGATATCCTTTAAAGGCCTTACTAGTTGATTGCCCCCATATGAAAACACTATTAGTTGCATAATCTCCAAACTGAACACTAAACTTGTTTTCAATTCCTTTTGCTGAACCTAAAAGACCTATTAATAATAAAATACCCCACCATACACCAATCATTGTGATAACAGTTCTTAGCTTATTTTTTGTTAAGCTTTCCCTCAATTCTTGCCAAGTATCTTTATCAATTAAAAATTTAAACATGTTATTCGTCTCTTAATGCTACAATGGGTTTAATACTTGCTGCTCTTTTTGCAGGAATATAACCTGCAAGGGTTCCGGCTATAACCAATGTAATTGTTGCTGCTACAACCAGGGACTTACTTACACCAGGGTCTGTTATCCAATATTCCTCTAAATTAAAACTATTTAATACTGCCCCTCCTATAAGTAATCCAATATATCCGGCAATAGCGGTAATAAAAACAGATTCTAAAATTATAATTAAAATAATCGAGTTTGGTGGTGCACCAAGGGCTTTTCTAATCCCAATTTCTTTTGTTCTTTCCTTTACAATGAAAATCATAATATTACTTATCCCTACTATCCCTGCTACTAAAGTACCCATACCAATAATTAAAACTAGTATTGCCAAAACTCCATTAAATTGGTTTATTTCTTGATTCTCTCTAGCTCTATTTCTAGCTCTAACAGCTGATTGATCGTTTTTTGAAACGAAGAAAATATCTTTTATTTTATCAACTATCTTATTTCCAAAAGCAATTGCCTCATTCTCAGATAATGCGGGGTTATATGTTAAGTTTATTTGATCTATGAAATCATTATTACCATATATCTTTTGAGCTGTGGAAATTGGCATATATATTATTCTTGCCTCATTACTGTCTGATCCTTCTGTTCTTTCAACAAAAACTCCAACTATTTTAAATTTTATTTTATTTAAATCTAAATACTTACCAATTGGATCAATATCTCCAAATAAATCCTCTACAACCAGATTACCAATTACGATATTTTTGGTATTATTTTGTAAATCAAGAGGATTTATAAACCTACCACTAAACATTTCTGATTTCTCTATAAATTGATGATCGGGGTTTACAGCTCTAACGGAATAATTACTTTTTTCTGTACCAAAACTAGCAGTCACATTTTTATAAACTCGGCCTGTAATAAATTCAATATCATCGTTAAATTCTTCTTTTAATGTATTATATAATTTATTATCAAATTGAATTTTTCTACCAGTCTGATAGCCTTCAACAGCTTTGGATGTACGACCGGAATTAATAAATATAGAATTATTTGCATCTCCAGCAAATTCGTTATTAAAAGTATTTTGAAAACCGTTAGCTATTCCAAATAAAATTGTAAATAACATTATAGCAAATGCAACGGTAAATCCTGACAAAAGAGTTCTAAGTTTATTTTTATTTAAACTCTGAAATATTTCTCTAAATAAGCCAAGATCAATCATTATAATAATATGTTTTGTTTAATTTTTTTATCTTCCATAATAACACCGTCTTTCAATCTAACTATTCTTTTACACATCAAAGAAATATCTTCCTCGTGTGTAACAATTAAAATAGTTTTTCCCTCATTATTTAATTGCTGAAGAAATTGCATAATTTCATGAGATGTGGCTGAATCTAATGCACCTGTTGGCTCATCTGCAAGTAATAATTTTGGCTCAGAAGCTAATGCTCTTGCAATGGCTACTCTTTGTTTTTGCCCACCTGATAATTCATTAGGTAGATGTAATGACCAGTCTTTTAGACCAACTTTATCTAAATGAAACATTGCTTTTTCTTGTCTTTCTCTTCTTTTTAGGCCTTGATAATATAATGGAAGAGCTACATTTTCTAATGCATTTTTAAAATTTATCAAATTAAATGATTGGAATACGAAACCTAAAAATTTATTTCTGTATTGCGCAGCTTTTTTTTCATTCAAATCCTTAATTTCTATTCCATCTAAAATATACTCCCCAGAATCTAACTCGTCTAAAATACCAATAATGTTAAGAAGGGTTGATTTACCTGACCCTGAAGATCCCATGATCGCTACCATTTCACCTTTGTCCACATGAAGATCAATTCCCTTTAGAACATGAAGACTTGATTCCCCCATTTTATAGGACTTATGAAGATTATTTATTTTTAACATTTAATCAATTTATTTAATATTTAAAGTTCATAAAAAAGCTTTTAAAATCTGTTAATTAGTTGTTAAAAGGATTAGATAACTATTTTTTAAATTTTTTGTAAACAAAAAAAATCATAAAAAATACAACTAAATAAGGCAAAAAGGCAAGATACATAATTCCGTTATTAATACCTTCTGCCATACTATCGTTTTCACTGCTTTCTAAAACAGCCCTACACATTGCACACTGAGAATAGCCGAAGTAAGAAAATAAAATAAAAAAAAGAGTAATAAATTTATTGTTTTTCATATCTAAATATAATAAGGAGATATCATTAAATAAACAATAACTCCAGTGACAGCTACATATAACCAGATTGGAAAAGTTATTTTAGCAATTTTTTTATGTCTTTCAAAATCATTAGTAACAGCTCTTGAGTATGTAACTAAAACAAAAGGGATAACTGTGATTGACAATAATATATGAGAAATTAAAATAAAATAATATATATACTTTACCATACCCTCACCTTCAAATTTTGTTGGGTCACTTGTAATATGATAAGCTATGTACATAACCAGGAAACAAAGAGAAAGACCAATGCAAACCTTAATTAAATTTTCATGAATAATTCTTTTTCCTTGCTTAATAAAATAAACAGCCATAACTAAAATAACTGCTGTAATTCCATTGATGGTGGCATAAATTGGAGGTAAAAATTTAAGAGGTTTTGCTACTGGTAAATTATCCATCAAAATAATGGGTTCAAAATTTGGTGATCTTAAATCAAATATCAACATATCAGCATCCCACTTTAAAAAAAGTAAAAGTGCTACTACTATAGGAACGAAGACTGAAATTATTACAGTAAGCCTATTATACAATTTTATATTAGCTGAATTCATTTTATTCATTTAATAATTTTAACAGGTCTTCTTTTAACAATGTTATTTCTTCCGCTTCACCATTATTGTCTAATTTTTCATTAAAATCAACAGACCCTTTATAATATATTTTTGGATTACCAAATTGGTCAACTCTGGATCTAATGTATCCCTCTTTGTCTATTATAGCAAAATAACCTGAATGTTCAAAACCATCAACAAAATCAGAACTTGCTGCAGTATAAAGATTAAAACCATCATTTGCAAGTTTGTATATTTCATTTCTTTCACCAGTCATAAGGTTCCAGTTGGAATTTGTAATGCCATTATCTTGAGCATATAATCGTAAAACTTCAGATGTGTCATATTCTGGATTAATCGAAAAAGATGCAATTCCAAAGTCAGGAAAAGCTGTAAAACTGTTTTGAATATGTACAAGATTAGTATTCATAATTGGACAGATAGTTGTGCAGGTTGTAAAAAAAAACTCAACAATGTATACTTTGCCGAGATAATCTTTATTCGACACCAGTTCTTCATTTTGATTTATAAATTTAAAATCTGGAACTTTTTTTCTTTCCTTATTTACCAATAAATAAGGAACAGGTTCAATATTTTTTTCAAAATTGTCAAATTTTAGACTCCTACTTTCACTTCTGGATACATCATCATTTTTAACTCGATCAATTATTCTTGGAACAAAAACTAAACCAAAGGCTAATATCAGTATAATAATTATAATATTTTTTTTGCTATTCATCATTTCCTTCCAAATTACTAATTCTTCTTATGTTGGAATTAAAATTTCCTTTTCTTTTTTGTCTGTACTCGGTAAATAAAATTCTGATATCATCATTCATTTTTCCTTTGATTTCAGAAACTAATATTGAGTTGTATGAGTATAGTCCAAATAACTTTACGCCTTTTTCTTTTTGATCATCATCTCTATCATCAATTCTACCCCTTTGATTTAATAACTTATCTACAATAAAGACTTGATCAGTGTAATTTAAACTATCCAAATCATGATTAGATCTTAAGGAGTTAAAAATTTTATTAATATACTCTGTATCTGCATATGCAAAATGCCAATATTTTAATTCATCAGATTTTAACAACTCTTTTCTAACTTTTGCTAACTCAAATTTTGAATCCTTTCCTCCAATAGAAATAATTTGAAACTTTTTAAAGCCCTTAAATTTATCATAAACTAGTTCTTTTAAATTCAAAGCACTAGTTATATTTTTCATAGGATTGTTACCAAGAAAGGATAATACTGTAATATTATCCTTAAGAATTGATGAGTTTTGATTAATAAATATTAATGAATCAATTTCATTAATATCTTCACCGATTATGTCCAGGGTATTATAGTTGTGAGTTGATGGATAAAGAAACAATAAAAAAACAACTGGTAAAAAAAATAGAATTGCCAGGATAAACCATTTTCTGTAAAATTTATCAATCACAATTTAAAAATCTGTTTTGATATAATTTGAAGGATCATCGAATTCATCAAAAATATATCCAGCTTCTTGAATAAAAATAAAAGAAAGATATAAAATAAGGAAAACAGCAGTCCATACTACTATTCTTCTTAATATTGAAGTCTCATCTCGCATGTGCATAAAATCCCAGGTAATATAATAAGCCTTGACTATAGTAAGAATTATAAAAACCCAATTAAGTAATTTAAGATTAGCAAAAGACTGATTCAAAACTTCTGGCTTATAAATTCCCAATACAACTTCTACTAATGTTACTATCGAAAGTAAGATAAGAACTCCGATAATTTTTTGTGTATTCGATTTAAATTTAATTAAACCTCTGAATATTTCTAACTTGTGTGCGTGTCCAGCCATAATATTATACTAAATAGAAAAATGTAAAAACAAAAACCCATACCAAATCAACAAAATGCCAATATAATCCAACTTTTTCAACCATTTCATAACTTTTTCTTTTTTCATAAGTTCCAATAATCACATTAAAGAAAATTATTATGTTTAATACTATTCCTGAAAAAACATGAAATCCGTGAAAACCTGTAATAAAGAAAAAGAAATTTGCAAAAAGCGGAACTCCATACTCATTTTCATAAAGATTTGCTCCATTAACTATAGAAACGCCCGTTTCTTTTAATACATTTAATGATTCTTCTCTAGATAAAATAGTTTTATGACCATTCTCGTCTAGAATTTGTTTTCTCACCAATATATTTGGATTTGCTTCAAAACCAGCAATCACCTCATCAATATTGTAAGTTGGTAAAGAACCTTCGTTATCATACCAAATTCCATTGTAACTATGATGCTGGTTTCTGACACTTGAAAATTCAAATGCAAAATCTTCAACAGAAACTCTTTTGGATGTTTCAGCATCCAAGAATTGTAAGATATTTCCGCCCTTTGTTTTAACAGCTCCGTAATCTCCCTTAATGAATGTTGCCCATTCCCAGGCCTGAGACCCTACAAAAATAATTCCTCCAATAATTGTAAGAAACATGTAAAATGTGACTTTTGATTTTTCCATTTTATGCCCAGCGTCTACGGCCATAACCATTGTTACAGATGACATAATTAGAACGAATGTCATAAAGGCTACATAAATCATCGGCAGCTCCTGGCCATGAATAAAAGGTACGTGAGTAAAAACCTCATCAGCAATTGGCCATGAATCTGCAAACTTGAATCTAGCAAATCCATATGAAACAATAAATCCAGAAAAAGTAAGGGCATCAGAAACAATAAAAAACCACATCATCATCTTTCCGTATGATGCATTTAACGGCTTGTTTCCTCCATTCCAAATTTTCTCATTTGAAGTAGTGCTAGCAGTAGTTCCCATAGTTTAATTTAAAGAAATACAAAAATAATTATTTTAACCGAAGAAAACCAAAAATATGAACAAGTAAATCCATAAAATATCTACAAAATGCCAAAATATGGAGGCTAGCTCAAAGCCTATTAAATCTTCACTGTTATACAATCCTTTTAAATTTTTTACTAACACTACGATTAGTGCAATTAATGCGACTGTTACATGCAAAGCATGGACAAAAGCGATCAAGAAAATAAAAGAGCTATTTATACTACTTGTAGGCCCAGTAAAATGGTACCCTTTATCAATAATTTGATTGAATCCTAAAAATTGCAAGAGAATAAAAATTATTCCTAAGAAAATTGTTATAAATAATAGAATTGAAACGTTTTTTATTTTATCAATTATTAAAAAACGTCTGGCAATAATTAAACTAATACTACTTAAAATTATTATTATCAAACTATAATAAAATGCATCAGGTAGTTCAAAATTCAAAATCCAATCTTCTCTGTTTTTACTTACAATAAAAGCGCTGGTTAATCCTGCAAAAGTCATAAATAATGACCCTATTCCAAACCAAAGCATCATTTTTAATGCTTTATTTTTATTATTTAATTGTGAACTCATATCTGTATAACTTTATCTAATAAAAATGTTAATTGGACAAATGTCAAATAAACAATACTAGTAAGCATTAATCTTTTTGCATTTTCATTCCTGCCATCTATAAAAAGGAGGTAAGACTTGTATACAAGAAAAAAGCCCAAGATTATTACAAAAATCAAACCAAATAAACTTAATCTTAAATTTCCTGTAATTCCAAAAAAAGGAACTATTGAAATAATAACTGCCCATATTGAATAAAATAAAATTTGAGCAGAAGTAGACTTGTCTTTTTTTCCAGTGGGAAGCATTTTAAATCCAGCCTTTTTATAATCATCACTTTGTGACCAACCGATAGACCAAAAATGAGGGAATTGCCAAAAAAACTGCATTAAAAATAAAGTAATTGCCTCGATCCCAATTTGATTTGTTGCGGCTACCCATCCTATCATAAAAGGAAACGCACCGGGTATAGCTCCAACAAAAACAGCCAATGGACTAACCAACTTCATCGGAGTATATACGGCAGTATATAGAAATATAGATATGGCTGCTAATATTGCAACTTGAATGTTTATAAGATACATAAGAACAATACCCAAAACTCCAGTGGTTATTGCTAAGAACAAAGCAGTATTTATTTTAATTTTATTTTTAGGCAGTGGACGATCTTTGGTCCTTTTCATTAATTTATCTAAATCTCTTTCAATGATTTGATTAAAAATATTGGATGAACTAACTATTAAAATTCCTCCGATTAATAGTAAGGATAATTCAAAATAATTTATAATATTGCAGCCTAAAATATAACTTATAAAAGAAGAAAAAACTACACTTAAAGTTAAACGCAGTTTGATTAACTCTTTTATAAAAGGAATTGTATTTTTTTTAAACACAGAAAAATAAAATTAAAGGGCAAATATAATACATATTTAAGATTAAAATATTTAATATGTATTAAAAGATGTTAATCTGCGACTTCAAAAATAATAGGTAAAGAATACTGAACTGTTACTGCCTTTCCACGTTGTTTTCCAGGCTTCATTTTTGGAAGTAAGCTTACTACTTTCACAGCTTCCTTTTGTAATCTTGGGTGAGGAGCTCTTGCTCTTACTCCAGTAACATTTCCTCTTTTATCTATTTTAAAAATAACACTAATTCTTTGTCTACCGCTCAAACCCAAGTCTGCCGCCAAATCCTGATTAAATTTCCTTTGAATAAATTTTGCTATTTTTTCATTCATGCATTTTTTCTTTTTCGCTTTACTTCCCTTTTCACAACCCGGAAAAATAGGGACCTCTTCGATAACTGCAAACGGAACTTCAATATCTTCTTCAACCTCTTCAATTTCAATTTCCTCAATTTCAATTTCTTCTTCCTGATCAGTTTCAGTTGATTCAATTACGGTTTCCTCTACTTCAACTTCATCTTCTACAATTTCAATAACTTCGGGAGCAGGTGGAGGTGGAGGTGGAGGTGGAGGTGGAACTATCTGTTCAGTTATAGGTACTTCTTCTTCATCCAACTCATCTAAATTAAGCTTGTCTATACCTAAAGCCGATTTATCATATATCTTATAGTTAATTGCACCGTATGAAATAAATACCATTAATGCTAAGCCTAATGCAAAGAATATTGAACTATTTCTTCCAACATCTACCTTGGGGTTTTTTTTACTTTCCATATAAAAATTATTGTTCTAAAGTTAAATAATTATTTATAATAAAAACAATTTTTTATTTCTATTATTTTTTTCTTTATCCACCTATTAAATCCGAATACTGATCTGGGCTAAGTAACTCATCACAATCTTTAATATTTGAAACTTTAAGTTTTATTATCCACCCTTTTGAATAGGGCTCTTCATTAATAATTTCGGGTGAGTCCTCTAAAGAATCGTTAAATTCAATTATTTCACCTGAAAGAGGCAGGAATAGATCTGAAACTGTCTTAACTGCTTCAACTGTACCAAAAACTTCTTCAGCATCCATTTTTTCTCCAATCGTTTCAACCTCAACATAAACTATATCTCCCAACTCTTTTTGAGCAAAATCTGTAATCCCTATAGTTGCTATTTCATCTTCTATTTTAACCCATTCGTGGTCTTTTGTGTATTTTAGTTCGCTTGGTATATTCATAATCAAAAATTATATCTCATAGTAAATCCTGCTCTGATTGTTGTCTGAGGAAATGCAGTTGAAATAGCATACTCAGAAAAAGCATAGTCAAAATAAAAAATTCCTGTTAAGTTTTGACTAAAAGCATAATCAGCAGAATATTTAAAATTTAAAATTGTTTGTCCAGATGTAATCTGGTTATTTTCAACATCCAAATATCTAACAATAGTTTTATTATTCCTAATAGAAAAATCAGCTTTCATATTCAAATCACTTTTAATAAGCTGTGAAGAACCTCCAAGTCTAGATCTTATTTGTAAATCTTTGAATCTGTAGCCTATACCTATTATATATTCATATCCTTGAATTTCTGTCAATAAATTATTATCAAAACTTAAGGATAATAGTCTGTCTTTTTTAATTTCAGTTAAGACCTTTAAAGAATTTTTCATTTCAATATCAATTTTTATCAAAGGACTAAATTGCTCCATTAAATTTATATTACTAAATAATGTCTTCTTCTTATAATTTTCAGACTGATCAAAAACATCAGGGTTTTGAAGAGTATAGTCAAGATTAAAGTCTGGCTCAACATAATCTAAATTAGATCTAAATTGATTTATAGTATATATTGAATTATAGCCGTGAGATAATGAAAATCTTCTAAAATTTTTTCTAAACCATTTCATTTTCATAAAACCTGAATATTTAATTGTCCAATTTGGAATTGGAATATCCCTAAAAGCACCTAAACTAACTTTATCAGCATCAGTTCCAGAATATGCAGCTAAAAAAGAAGGTAATAAAACTGACTGACTTGTTTTTCCGTAACCTAAAGGGTAACCATTTACATCTCCGTTTTCAAAATTATTTGGGTTACTAAAATTTATTCCTGCTTCATTGGCTAATCTTCTTGCAATAATTAATCTGTTTGATTTAAAATTATCAAAAGATTCTGAGTTAAATTCATCGCTTTTTGAAAATGCAGTTTTAATAAGAACTGTGGAAATGTTAAAATTACCGATTGAATTTTGAATAAAAGGATTATAAATATTGCTAAAACCATCATTATTTGTGTCTATAGTATTGAAAGTTTCAGATAAATTATTTGCATATGTTCTACCTCCAGATAAATCAATTTTCAGGTCATTAATAGGAATCAGATTAGCAGAAAAATTAAGATTTGTATTATTAGTACTTGTAAATTGCTGATTAAATTCAGGGAAAACTGTTAACCAGCCGTTTCTTGCTGCCAAATATCTAATATCTTTTTGACTGCCAAACACATAACCAAATGAAGGACTAAATGAACCTAAAAAACCTGGGGTTTCAAGAAATCCTGGCAAAAATGTCCCATTGTTTTCAGAATAATTAACTTGAATTCTTTTAATTATTGTAGCAATATTTATAAAATTCTTTAAAATTGGATTAATTTTTTTTGACGAACGATTTACTTCAGTCCTTCTATCATTTTTTCCACCACTAGTTCTTGAAAAATTTGGAATACCAATATACCTGTACAATTTTTGCATATCAAATACACCATTAATATTATGAGTATTAGCGTTAGAAATTGAATTACCTAGATCATAAGTTTGGCCATCTAAAGTTAGATTTCCAAACAGGTCAGAACCTTTTTGCCATTGAAAGTCACCTGTGTAAGAATATGTTGCTTTTATAAAATTAAAAGTTGGAATTTTATTAAATGGTAAGTTATAATTTACAGCTATTTGTTGAACTTGTCTATTTGGATCACCTATGTCAAAAAACCTATCCCATATATCTAAATCAGGATTCTGAACCCCGTTTATTTGGTTATCTATAAAGTAATTTCTGACAATATTATTATTAGATGTATTATAATTAATACTTAAATTTTCTGAAATAGGATAGTTTATTGCCAATTGAAAATCAAAAGAATAGTTTCTTCTAAATAATTCTTGTATGCCAATATTATCCTGAGTTAAATCTGTATCTCTAAATTTTTGTTTATTAAACTGTCTGACATAATCTGTATTTATACTTATATTTGAGGGTAATAAGTTTAAATTAAAATCTTTTAAGATTTTTAAATAATCACTATTAAATATTGAATCGTTATTTTTAAATGGTTCAAACTTTAGGGGATTAAAATTATAATTATAATTAGCACCTGTTCTTATATTCTGGTCCAACATTTTTTCAATTTCATAATCTCTATGATTTGTTTCATTATAGGTGTAATTAAATGTGATATTTTCAAAGTCGTAAAACCTAGGTGTTCTTTCATCATCGGTTCTTTGTTTATTAACACCTATTAAATTTATACTTTTTCTTTTGGTATAATCTTGAGACTGATTTAATATTTTGTCTTTTTCTTCTTGGGTCTCTGCCAAATCAATCCTAGAATTTAAATTTATATCTCTATACTGTTGATCAAATTCTGGAGTAATAAATTCTTCCCCTTGCCCATAATTAAAAGGAATATTTAAACCCCATGTTTTAGGAAATAGTTGACCAATATTAATATTTGAAATAAAATCATACTGTTTTTTATCAATCTGCTCTCTTTGACTTGGGCCTTGCTCAATATTTCCAAATCCGGTTGTGCTTTGTCTAGCTGTTGCTGAAACACTCATAAAATCAGCGATATTAGAATCAACTGCAAGAGTTGCTGCCCATCCTCCTTCATTATCCATATCAGAAAGTCGTAACTCATTAAACCAAACCTCTGAGCATACATCCATGTTATCTTGACTAGGATTTTTTACTCCAATCATTAATGTTCTAATATCACCAAAATTAGGATTTCCTTTAATCGCTATTCTTTGTTGACCAACATCGAGGGGAGAAAACTCAGAAACAGGTTCGTCTGAAACATCGTCATTTATCACGTCATAAAATATTGCTTCATCTGATGATAGTGATCCATTCAGTATGGATAAAGTTTTTATTGTTTCCAAAGCGGTTACCGGGAGGTTTATTTCGTTTATTACTGGCCATACAGAAAGAGGGTCTAGGCTCATTTGAGAAGATTCTTGTAACGGAATTTCTATTTGATAATAATTTTCTGATAAATCGTTTCCTAGTCTAATATAGCCAATAATATCACCATCAGTAAATCCAGGTGAGGATCCTTCCTCAGCATGCATAAACATTCTAAGTCTTTTATACTGCCTCATATCAACACTAATATTTTTATAAACTCCTCTTGAATCTTCGGGTTCAAGCTCACATACATTTAAAACTAAAGACTGCTCATTTTGTCTTATAATTGTATTATTATTATTAAACTGTTCTCTTTCAACACCAGGTGGTGAAACATAAGATTCTTCATTCTCTTGAATTCCGATAATCCCTACAGAAAAATTTGTTGAATCATTATTATTATCGATCTCTTCATCTAAGCTTAGTTGATATTTTCTCCAGTCGCTTCTAACAAGCTCTAATTTACCAAATCTAAAAATTGTGTTTTGATCAAATTCTGTTAAATACATTCTCATAAATCTTATAGATCTAAAATCTGAAATTCCACCAACAGATGAAGAAGGCTCATTAATAGGAATTCTAAACTGATACCATTTTACTAATTCTGAAGTTCCGTTTGGAAGGTTAATATTTTTTTCTTTTCTGTCAATAATCAAATTATTATTTTGATCTGATAATGAATTTTGATTAATGTCTATTTCATATTCAAAATAACTGTCTATAGTATTCATAGTGTTATCTCTATTAATATCTTCAACATCAGGGTAAGTGTTGGATCCTCTATCCAAATCAGAAATGGTTTCTGGTGAATTTCCGTCAAGACCATTATAGTCCGTGTATCTTTCAAAAATATTTCCTGTCTTATTTAAGAAATAGCTATAATTATCATTTGAAGGGTCTGATAGTTCAGAGAAAGAAATAAATTTTATAGCTTCCTCGCTATCATTATAACCATCCAAACCAACATCTTGATTTATTCTGTCTTGTCCCAAAGAGGAAAAAGCATAAACCAAAGATTGATTTTGAGGAACTACGGTACCCCAAGCTGTTAAGGGTAATAAACTAATATCTCCGTCTTCAGGTAAACCATTTTCATATTGTTTACGGCCGTCTTTTATGACATCTTCAGAAATATTTCCTAAATTAATTGTAAGTTTTCCCCCAGAATTTGAATCATTATTTAAAAAAGGATCCATTAACCAGAACTCTAAGTATTCAACATTAGACTGCTCAAAATCTGTAGTGTTTATAAGCCTCGTTATTCCAGCCCATGAATTATTTGAATTATCAATAAAGCCGTCACTAACAGACGGATCCATATTATAAGGTCCTCTAATATTAGGATAATAATTCAAATCAAGAGAATTTATAACTGTTGTTTGACCCTGAACAAGATCCACTTGAGGAAAAATTTCGTCAATAAATATTCTTCTTGAATACAAATCAGATAAATCTTCATCGGTTATTTCTGATGGCCTTTGGCTACTGTAAAATATGGGGTCAATAGAATACCAGTTTAATAATGCCCTGTCATATCCATTTTGCACTCCATTTTCATCTTCGTCACCCTCAGAATAAATATTTCCAAGATTTTTTGGTCTACTTGAAAGATACCAAGATTGTGGAGACATTAAATCAATTACATTTTGAGTCCCTTCAAAATCATCAATATATGAAGTTGCTTCGCCGTTAAAATTATTACCTTTTGGAGAACCAGGAAGTAAATAGGCAAACTCTCCTCTCAAAGATAGGTTAGACGGTATATTGGTTTCTATATTTGGTAATTTATTTACCAATCTTGTTAATAAAGGAATCTCTTTAGAAAAATTGCCGTCAAAACCTATAATTGTATTGTTAATGGGTTCAGTTCCAAAATTTGCTTTTTGTGTTAAAGGTCTCTCATTAAGATTTAAAAGAGTACCAGAAATAATAAAATTTTCATTGAATTGATGTTCGATATTTATTCCTGAAAATCTTTTGGTTTGTTGTCCAAATAGTGCGTTATTTTCAACGCTAACATTAATTGGAACATTAGAAGCTTGTAGTCCAGCATCAAGAATTTGCACTGTTCCTAATTGATAATTTACTGTATAATCAACGCCTTCAACTAATACACGCCCACCGGCAGTTACCGTAACCGAGCCTCTTGGAACATTGAATGCTCCTATTGGAATACCCCCGCCAGATGATGATTTATATTTACCCTTAATTAAAAATTTATTTTTTACTGACTCTTGTTCAGCAGCGGTTTTTGTTGAGTTATATAATGAGTGGTAAACATATTTTTTTTGGTTTAAATTATAATCTGATTCTAAGTTCTCATCACCATTATAGTTTTCCGATAAATTTAATCTTAGAGATTCAAACATAAATTTCCCAAATGGTTCAACTTTGGTAAAAATAATTTTCCCCGTCTCTTGAAAAACAGTAATATCAGAAACAAAATCAAAAAAACCATCACCATTTGTTTGTGGATCATTATTATAATTAAGTCTATCAAAATTGAAAAAGCTTAAAAGGGGTTGCTCTTGAATATTAACTGATCCAGAAATTGGATTTGGAAACGGAGTCCCGCCAACTGGACTAATAAAGTTCAGCTCTGAAGATTCCTTATAAAAGATATTAAGTTTAAAATCTTCTCTTTGAAGCTGGTATGCACCTGTATTATATATATTTTTCATCATCAAATCCCACATGGGTTGATCAATGTTTGCCACTGAACTTTTCAGGAGTTTTAAAATTAAATTATTAGAATTTATCAATTGATTTTGATCACTAGAAAGTATCTCAGTGGCTTGTATTCCGTCATTTGCAAATTCTCCAACCTGATAAACCTGATCTCCAATAGTATATTGAAATGCAACTGCTAGAATTTCGTCATTCTCTAACTTTTGGGTTAAAGAAATATATCCTAGTTGTGGATTTATTTTATAGTCGATATTCTCTCTTAATTTTTTAGCATTTTCAAGTTTACCATAGTCAATACCTTCATTTATATTTGAAACCAAAATACCTGACTGAACAGAAGCTATATCTCTAACAGAATTTGTTAATTGAGATCCTACATCTCCAATAGAGGTTGGGTCAAAAGCATTATTTGAATTATCAGGATATGCATTAGGTGACGAAAAAACATTTACTAAAGAAGAAATATTTTCTGATTCTCCAAGATCTTGAAATGCTAAAATATTTCTAACATCATTTAGATTATTAGTTCTATTTGTTACCCAAACTTCAGCCCTTGTAATTTGAATATTTGAATTAATATAAGGAAAATTCAATAATGACTCATCATACTTATTTCTAAAAAAATGACTTAGGAAGTAGTGTCTATTTTCATCATAATCAAGAGCTCTGAATTCAAATTCTTGAACGGTACCTCCACCCTCAGAAACAACTGATCTAGATTCAGATTTTTGTTCGGAAAAGATAGCTTTGATCCTTGTTTTTCCAAATTTTAATTCAGTTTTGATTCCAAAAAGACTTTGAGCACCGGAAATTAGCGAACTATTCAGAGGCATACTAACATTCCCAACTTCAATTTTTTGTATTATATCATCTTCAGATGGTTCATATTCCAATTTTAATAAATTTTGAAAATCAAAAGAAGATTGTGTGTCAAAATTTGCATTAACTTGAACTCTGGTTCCTACTTTTCCCACTAAACTTAAGCCAATTCTTTGATCAAAATCAAATGTAAAATTACTCCTATTCCTTGGTGAAAAAGAAGGATTATCTCGTTTTGTGTAAAGTGCGCCTAAATCTACCTCTAATGAACCCTGCGGAATTACCTGTATAGTATTTCCTCCGAAAATTGATTCAAAGAGTTGAGAATTAACATAAATTTCTGGTATTAAATTTTTTTGATTATCAACTGATCCATCCTTTTTTCCTTCTGCAGCATCAATTTTAGATTTATAATAGTTTTTTAATTCTTCTTTTAAAATTAATTCTTGATATTCCTCAGGAGTTAAAATTACAGGATAATTTATATCATAATCCCCTATCTTCGTACTGTAATAATAAAGATCCCTTTCTGAATCATATTGGTAATTTTCTATATAACTTGAAGGATTAGGGATATCTATTTGACCAAACTCAATATCATTTTGTTGTGCATTAATCTTTAAAAAAAACACAAAGAAAATTAATACTGAATTTTTAATGTTTAAATTCACAAGCATTTGATAAATTAAATATTTTTCAAAGTCTTTTTAATAATTTCTTCAACAGAAATATTTTGGTTTTCATTTACTATTTGATCAACCAATCTTTCTGCAGATTTTTTATTTATTCCAAGAACCTCTAATGCAGATAACGCTTCATTTTTTATTGTATTGTTAGGATTAACAATTGTATCATCAATATCATATATTTTTAAAACCTTATCTCTTAATTCAATAATTAATCTCTGAGCAGTTTTACTACCTATACCTTTTACAGATTGAACTAATGAAACATTATCTGAAGAAATAGCATTGATTATTTCTTGAGGATTTAATGATGATAGCATAGTCCTTGCAGTGCTAGTACCGACACCACTAACAGAAATTAAAAGCCTGAAAATCTCTCTTTCCTTAATTGTATAAAATCCAAATAATGAATGTGAATCTTCTTTAATTTGCAAATGTGTGTATAGCTTAATATACTCATTATCAGGAATTTGTGCAAAAGTAGTAAGTGAGATATTAACTAAATAACCGATCCCATTAGTTTCTATAACAACATTTGTTGGGGATTTTTCAAATAATCTACCTTTAATATGAGTTATCATAACTAACTATTTTTATACAATACTAAGGCAAAATACTAATTTCTTTTATAAATTTTCTCTATCTATTAAGGAATTAACAAAAGATATTTAGAAAAGTCCTTTTTGGGATGTTTTATTTTCTAAATTTAGATGTTTATAGGCTAACTCCGTAACTTCTCTTCCTCTGGGAGTTCTCATGATAAAACCTTGTTGTATAAGAAAGGGTTCATAAACCTCCTCTATGGTTTCTGGGTTTTCACTTACCGCAGTAGCTAAAGTTGATATTCCAACTGGACCTCCGCCAAATTTATCTATTATAGTAGTTAATATTTTATTATCCATTTCATCAAGACCACTAATGTCAACATTTAAAGCTTTTAAACTGGATTTTGTAATATTAATATCAATGTTTCCATTACCTTTTATTTGTGCAAAATCTCTAACTCTTCTCAGAAGAGAATTTGCAATTCTAGGTGTACCTCTGCTTCTCCCAGCTATCTCTATTGCAGCTTCCATGGATATCTCTACATTTAAAATTTTTGCACTTCTTTGAACAATAGTAGATAGAAGCTCTGTATTATAATATTTTAGTCTATTAGTTATTCCAAATCTTGCTCTCATTGGAGCTGTCAAAAGACCAGATCTAGTTGTTGCTCCAACAAGAGTAAATGGATTTAGATTTAATTCAACAGACCGGGCATTAGGTCCAGATTCAATCATAATATCTATCTTGTAATCCTCCATAGCAGAATATAGATACTCTTCAACTATGGGGCTTAATCTATGAATTTCATCAATAAACAAGACATCACGGTCCTGTAAATTTGTAAGTAATCCCGCAAGATCAGCAGGTTTGTCTAATACGGGTCCTGAGGTAACTTTAATATCAGCTTCAAGTTCTTTAGCTAAGATGTTAGCTAGGGTAGTTTTTCCAAGTCCTGGGGGTCCGTGAAATAATGTATGATCTAAAGCTTCGCCTCTCTGGTTAGCAGCTTGAACAAAAACTTTTAAATTTTCTATAACATGATCCTGACCTTGGAAATCTTCAAAAGATGAAGGTCTTAAATTAATTTCAAGCTCTCTTTCCTTTTCAGAAAGATTTTCAAAGGAAGGGTCTAAATTTTCATTCATATAAAACAAATATAAAGAAAAAGCCTTTCGATATCGAAAGGCTTTTTCTTTATAATTAATTAATATTCTTCTTCTCCTTTTTTGAGAGGGATATGCTGAGGGACAAAATCATCTTTATATCCAGGCTTACTGTAGTCGTAAGGCCATCTATGAACCTCTGGTATATTACCCTGCCAATTTCCGTGTATATGTTTTTGAGAAGCTGTCCACTCTAACGTAGTAGATTTCCAAGGATTTTGTGGAGCTTTTTTTCCATAAAACATGCTGTAAATAAAGTTATATAAAAATACAAGCTGAACAGATGCTCCTAATATAGCAAACATTGTTATAATCTGGTTAGTATCAGCTAAATCGTCAAATAAAGGGAAATTTGAATTTGTATAATATCTTCTTGGAAGACCAGCCATTCCGATAAAATGCATTGGGAAAAAGACACCATATGCAGAAATCGCTGTTACCCAAAAATGTAAATAACCTAAGTTTTTATTCATCATTTTTCCAAACATGATAGGGAACCAATGATACATACCTGCTAACATTCCGTATAATGCTGAAATACCCATAACTAAATGAAAGTGAGCAACAACAAAATAGGTGTCGTGTACATTAATGTCTAGAGCACTATCTCCCAAAATTATACCTGTTAGTCCTCCAGTTATAAATGTTGAAACAAACCCTATTGCAAAAAGCATTGGAGGATTAAATTGAATATTTCCTTTCCATAATGTTGTAATATAATTAAATGCTTTAACCGCAGATGGAATAGCAATTAAAAGAGTTGTAAAAGTAAATACGGAACCTAAAAAAGGATTCATACCTGTAACAAACATGTGATGCCCCCAAACTATCGTAGAAAGAAAAGCAATTGCAAGAATAGATATAATCATTGCTTTATACCCAAAAATAGGTTTCCTAGAATGGGTTGATATAACTTCTGAAGCTATACCTAAAGCAGGTAATAAGACAATATAAACTTCAGGATGTCCAAGGAACCAAAATAAATGCTCAAATAATACAGGGGAACCTCCTTGATAGTGTAAAACTTCACCTTGAATAAAAATATCTGAAAGAAAGAATGATGTTCCAAAACTTCTATCCATGATTAAAAGAAGAGCTGCTGAAAGTAAAACAGGAAATGAAATTACTCCAATTATCGCCGTAACAAAAAATGCCCATATGGTTAAAGGCATTCTAGTAAGAGACATTCCTTTAGTTCTTAAATTAAGTACTGTTACGATATAGTTTAGTGATCCTAATAATGAAGACGCAATAAAAAATGCCATAGAAACTAACCACAAAGTCATTCCCAAACCAGATCCTGGTTGAGCCATCTCTAGCGCACTAAGTGGTGGATATATTGTCCACCCAGCAGCAGCAGGTCCAGCTTCAACAAAAATTGAAATAACCATAAGTACTGTTGAAATAAAAAATAGCCAATATGCTACCATATTTAAAAAACCAGATGCCATATCTCTGGCACCAAGTTGAAGTGGGATTAAAAGATTACTGAATGTACCACTCAATCCAGCAGTTAAAACAAAGAAAACCATTATTGTTCCATGCATTGTAACTAGTGCTAGATATATATCAGCATCCATAACTCCATCTGGAGCCCATTTTCCAAGTAAAAAATCAAAAATTATATTTGGCTGCTCAGGCCAAGCTATTTGCATCCTCATTAATATGGACATTAAAATTCCGATAATACCCATAAAAAAAACTCCCGTAAATAAATACTGTTTGGCAATCATTTTATGATCCTGACTAAAAATATATTTAGTTATAAAAGTTTCTTTATGATGGTGAGCATGATGATCTTTGTCAAATTTTATATATTCTGCCATTGGTTTAATTTTGAGCAATTAATGAATTTTTAAATACTGTTTGCTGATTGTACCAGTTTTCAAACTCCTCTTGAGTCTCAACAATAATTTTCATTTGCATATTATAATGTGATTTTCCACAAATTTTATTACATAAGAGTAAATAATCAAATTCATAAGGATCGAGAGGCTCTTCACCTTTGGTAACCAATTCTTTACTCTTATCTTCTCTGATATTATTTATATTAATAACTTTATCTATCATCGAAGGATTTTCCCTCATTTCCTTGGTAGTTACATTTGGAGTGAAAGTAAATTTTGTAACCATTCCAGGAACACAGTTCATCTGAGCTCTAAAATGTGGCATGTAAGCGGAGTGAAGTACATCTTGTGATCTCATTACAAATAAAACAGGTCTGTCAACTGGAAGATGTAATTCTGTGGTAATAACATCATCTGCGGAATAGATGTCATTTTCATCAACTCCCAATATATTAGCCCTATCAATATCAATTAATCTTACATTTGACTTACCCAAAACATTATCTTCTCCTGCATATCTAGCTTTCCAGTTAAACTGTTGAGCATATAACTCTACAACCATCGGATCGTTATTTTTTTGCATATTCATTACATCAGACCACGTTAATAAACCGTATGTAATAAAACCAGTTAAAACAACTGCAGGTATTATAGTCCACAACAGCTCAAGCTTATGATTATCAGTATAGAATAAGGCCTTAGCATTTTTTTTACCCTTATACTTATAAGCAAAGTAGTACAAAAGAAATTGGGTTATGGTTTGAACAATGAATATTAAAATCATGGTCCAAATCATAAGAGTGTCAATTTGTTCTCCGTGTTCAGAAGCAGCGTTAGAAATTAACGGAAACTTCCCATATTTAATCAAAGAAAAAATGGTAATTGCATAAATAAAGACTAAAAAGCCAAGCATTAATTTCGCTTGTATTTTGTTATCATCGTCATTAGCAATTTGTGAATTGTCGATTTTAATGCCTGAAATCGCTCTTGATAAATCAAAAATCTTAATCATTTGCCATATGGCAATGGTAATAAAGGTTAATATCAGTATAATAAATAATGTAGTCATACTATGCGTTCAAAATTTTAATAATGAAAGTTTTCGCTTTCCTTAATCAACGGATTTCTTTTTGCTAACAATTGTTCTTTTGATAACGAGTAAAAAACGATCAACAAAAATAAGCCTAAAAATATTAATATGGAACTAAATTCAGCAATTCCAAAGCCATATCTATCAACAACAGTTGCGGGCATAATCATCATGTAAACATCCATGTAATGTCCAATCAAAATTATTATTCCAGCCATTACAATAAAAATAGGGACTCTCTTGTAATCACTATTCATTAAAACTAAAAAAGGAAAAAGAAAGTTTAAAGCAAACATTGTAAAAAATGGAATTGGATACATTTCAATTCTGGTAACAAAATATGTTACTTCCTCAGGAATATTAGCATACCAAATAAGCATAAACTGAGAGAACCATAAATACGCCCAAAATACACTAAAACCAAACATAAATTTTGCTAGATCATGTAAATGGCTATCATTAACATATTCTAATAAACCCTTTGATTTTAAGTAAATAGTTATAAGTGCAATAACAGTAATCCCACTAACTGCCATACTTGCAAAAACATACCATCCAAATAATGTACTAAACCAGTGTGGATCAACACTCATTATCCAATCCCAGGACATCATGGATTCAGTATACATAAAGAAAACCAAGAAACCAGCAGAGATCTTAAAGTTTCTTTTAAAGTTTTTATTATCTTTTGCTAAATCTTGGGCAACAGAAAATTTTCTTGAAAAATATCTATATAATGACCATCCACCGATATAAATTAACCCTCTAATCAAAAACGAAGTTTTGTTGAGCCAGCCCTCTTTTCCTTGAATAATTTCATCGTGAGCAACAACTTCTGGATCCATCCAGATAAAAATGTGTTTATCACCAATAAAAGCGATTAATAATACAATTAGAGCCCCAGGAAGAAGATAATATGTAATTGCTTCCATGACTCTAAAGAGTACAGGTGACCATCCTGCTTGTGATGCATATTGAATAGCATAAAAAGCTAAAACTCCAAGGGATATCATCATAAAGAAAAATGCAGCTACGTATAAAGCAGCATATGGCCTATTATGAATTTGATGTAATACATGTTCAGCGTGTTCGTCCTCATGTCCATGTGCCTCATCAGATTGATCATTGTAATCTTCCTGATGATAGATATCGGAATTATGATGTTTTTCATTTGAAGCCTCTATTAAATGATTTATATCGGAATGAGAACCATGATATTCTTCTTTAGCTAAAAGTTCTTTAACTTGATCCAGAGTCAAATGAGAAGTTGAATAAGAATAGAACCAACCCAATGAACCTATAATTATCAGGGATATGGAAAATACTTTTAATCTGTTTGATAAGATATACATAATTAGTTCTATTTACTTAAATCTGATTTTAATTTCATAACGTAACTTGTTACCATCCATCTTTCTTTTTCATTCAATTGATTTGCATAAGACCCCATTGTATTTTTACCATAATATATGACATGGTAAGTACTTCCGGGGGTAATCGCTCTACCCTGATCAGCATAACTTGGTATACCAAGAATTTTTTCTCTTTTCACCAAAATTCCCTGACCAGCACCCTTAGTTCCGTGACAAACCCCACAATATACAGTGTATAGCTCTTTTGCCTTAAGCATATCCTGTTCATTAAATTTGTATGGATTATTTAAGTCAATTTTTGCCGTTTCATATCCTTCATTGGTGTCTTCATATTCGTATAATGAATAACCTCTTGGAATTGTACCCTCTACAGGAATTCTAGCTGATAAGTTGTCTTCAAATAAATTATTCTCAGTATATGATTCATAACTTAAAGACTTATACATATTAGGCATATACTCATAGTTAGGAGCTCCTTTATCACTCCAGCATGACTGAATTAAAACGGTAATCAGAAATAATATTTTAATATTAAATTTCATCCTAATGATCTTTACTTTTTACTTCGTTAATCTCCACAGCTCCGGAATCCTTTAAAAGCTTCTTAAGTGCCGCGACAGGTTTATCAGTGATTATCTCAATTAAGAAATGATCATCTGTAGTTCTTGGATCTGGGTTTTCAGCTTCTTTTAAAGGCCACATTCTACTTCTCAAATAAAATGTTATAACCATAAGATGGGCGGCATGAAAAACAGTCATTTCAAACATAATTGGTACAAAAGCAGGCATATTTTCTAAATAACTAAAGCTAGGTTTTCCACCAATATTTTGAGGCCAGTCAACAATCATAATATAATTCATCATCAATGTAGCAACTGCGATACCAATACATCCATAGATAAAAGCAGCAATGGCAATTCTGGTTGGTTCTAGTCCCATAACTTTATCTAATCCGTGAACAGGGAAAGGAGTATAAATCTCCTCAATATCATAATGTTTTTTCTTTATCTTCTTTACAGCAGAAAGTAATACGTCATCATCATTATATAAAGCATGAAATGTTTTTATTGACCCCATATTACCTTTTAATTTTTTTAATTTTTGATGTCCTAGCGTCAGCACCAGTACCTACCAATGATTTTCCGCTGTCTCTTAACTTCTTATATTTTTCTCCAGAACTTTTAAGAATAGTTTTTACTTCTGCCTGAGCAATTACCGGAAAAGTTCTAGCATATAATAAAAATAGTACAAAGAAAAATCCAATTGTTCCAATAAAAATACTTATATCGATAAATGTTGGAGAAAACATAGTCCAAGATGAGGGTAAATAATCTCTGTGTAAGGATGTTACAATAATAACAAATCTTTCAAACCACATTCCAATATTAACAACAATTGATATAAAGAATGAAAACATAATACTTGTTCTTAATTTTTTAAACCACATAAACTGAGGTGAAAAAACATTACAGCTCATCATTGCCCAATAAGCCCAGGCATAAGGTCCAGTAGCTCTGTTTAAAAAGGCATACTGTTCGTATTCAACACCAGAGTACCAAGCTATAAATAATTCGGTTATATAAGCAACACCAACTATTGACCCTGTAATCATTATAACTATATTCATTAATTCAATGTGTTGCAGTGTAATATATTCTTCAAGATCACAAACCTTTCTCATTATTATTAATAAAGTATTTACCATTGCAAAACCTGAAAAGATTGCTCCTGCGACAAAATAAGGGGGGAAAATTGTAGTATGCCACCCAGGAATTACTGAAGTAGCAAAATCGAATGATACAATAGTATGAACAGATAATACAAGTGGTGTAGCAAGTCCCGCAAGAACTAATGATACTTCTTCAAATCTCTGCCAATCTTTAGCACGTCCTGACCAACCGAAACTCAATATACCATAAATTCTTTTTTGAAAAGGTTTTATAGCTCGATCTCTTATCATCGCAAAATCGGGGAGTAACCCAGTCCACCAAAAAACCAAAGAAACAGATAAATATGTAGATATTGCAAATACATCCCATAAAAGTGGTGAGTTAAAGTTAACCCAAAGTGATCCGAAACCATTTGGAATAGGCAGCATCCAATATGCTAACCATGGTCTGCCCATATGAATAATGGGAAATAATCCAGCTTGAATAACCGAAAAGATTGTCATTGCCTCAGCAGATCTATTAATCGCCATTCTCCATTTTTGCCTAAACAGTAACAGAACGGCAGAAATTAAAGTTCCTGCATGACCAATTCCTACCCACCAGACAAAGTTTGTAATATCCCAGGCCCATCCTACAGTTTTATTTAATCCCCATACACCGATACCTGTTGAAACAGTATAAATAATACAACCAAGGCCCCACAAAAACATGGTCAAGGATATAGAAAAAACAATCCACCATTGCTTATTTGCTCGGGTTTCGATAGGCTTTGCAATATCAACCGTCACATCGTGGTAGGATTTTTCTCCAGCGACTAAAGGTCTTCTAATTGGTGCTTCGTAATGGGATCCCATAATTAATATCTAAACTTTATTTTTTGTATTTCTCACTTTTACTTGATAGACAACATTTGGTTTTGTACCAACTGCATCTAGCAAATGATAAGCTCTTTCATTATCTTTCAATCTTGAAATTTCGCTACCTTCTTCATTTATATCTCCAAACCTCATTGCTCCACTTGAACAAGCTGAAGCGCAAGCACAGGTGTCGTTAAACTCTCCTTTTGCTACAGGCCTTCCTTCGAGTTTAGCCTTTAATATAACTGCTTGAGTATTTTGAATACAAAATGAGCATTTTTCCATAACTCCTCTGGATCGAACAGTAACATCAGGATTAATTACCATTCTACCTAAGTCATTATTCATGTGGTAATCAAACTCGTCATTTCCGTTATACAAGAACCAGTTAAATCTTCTAACTTTATAAGGGCAGTTATTAGCACAATATCTTGTTCCTACACATCTGTTATATGCCATATGATTCTGGCCCTGTCTACCGTGACTTGTAGCGGCAACCGGACAAACAGTTTCACACGGTGCGTGATTGCAATGCTGACACATAATGGGTTGAAAGGCAACCTGTGGGTTTTCTGACGGATTTTCTAATTCACCAAAAGAAGATAAAGAGCTACCTAGCCCACTTATATTATCTTTCTTTAGATCATCATCATAGAATGAATCCTCAGAAGAATAGTACCTATCAATTCTTAGCCAATGCATATCTCGACTTTTTCTAATTTCAGTCTTCCCTACAACCGGTACATTATTTTCGGCATGACAAGCAATGACACATGCACCACATCCTGTACAAGCATTTAAATCAATAGAAAGATTAAAATGGTGGCCAATTGACCTGTCAAACTCTTGCCACAAATCAACATCTGGTGAAGAGACAGGGGTTTCAATATGATTCAATGAAACCATAACTTGATTATTCCATATTTCAGCACTTTCTGTGTTAAATACTTCTAAACTTGTTTCTTTAATGATATCTCCTCTACCCATTAAGGTGTTTTGAAGCTGTATACACGCAAACTCATGAATTTCTTCTGTTGGTATTATTTCGATAAGTTGAACAGGGTTAAAATCTGAATATAGATTATAGGCATTAACTCCAGTCATCATTTCGTTTTTAACTCCTTTAGTTCTTCCGTAACCAAATGCTAAACCAACAGTACCTCTGGCTTGTCCAGGCTGAATAATTACGGGAGCTTTTAACGTTTTTGTTCCTATTCTAATTATAGCATACTTTCCATTTAGTCCTCCGTTAGCATCATTCCTTGACTGATTGAAAAAAGTACTAGGCTCTAATAATAACCCAAGTTCTTTGGCGTCATACTCAGAAATAGTTAAATAATTGTCCCAGGTTGCTCTGGTTAATGGATCAGGAAACTCTTGAAGCCAAGGATTATTTGCATGCTGTCCATCACCCATTCCTGTTTTTGGATAAAGATTTAATTCAAATTTGCCTGAACCTTGAGTTTCAATTTTGAAAATCTTATCATAATGATTAAAAGAATATGCTTCTGAAATAAATTTATTTTTAGAAATTTTGGAAGATTTATTTACAAAAACTCCGTCATGTAATGCTTTTTTCCAAGAAGATGTATTTAATATACTTTCTGTCCAGTTGGTTTTTATGTAATCGTGAAGGCTAGATTTATTATCCGTCCATTTTAACAATAACTCCTCAAATTGTTTGGTGTCAAATAATGTTTTTATAACAGGTTGAGATAAAGAATAATCTTTATTTGTCAACTCGAAATCACCCCAGGATTCTAAGTAATGATTTGATGCAGCAACATAATTGGTTTTTGAAGCAGTTTCATCACTCTTTGTTGAAAAGCATATTGACATATCTACTTTTTGTAAACCATCAAGGAATTCTTGTGAGTTCGCAAGTGTATACATCGGATTAACTCCAGACATAATTAACGCACCAACCTGACCACTGGACATTTTTTTTATTAGATTAATAACATCTTCGTCTTTACCATTTCTCTTAAATATTGATTGTTGAGGTAAATAGGATTTACTGTTAATTTTTTCATTAATTTCAAGAACAAGAGATTGATACTTCTGATCTTTAATTCCTGTGACAATTACAGCACCATCTTTGGCAGATTTAATCTCTTGAATTGTTTGCTTAGCTATATCTGAAAGTTTATCTGAAAGTTTTAAGTCTGACTTAATGTTAAGTTTTTTAGAACCTAAAAACATTTGATGCAACTCTAATAATATAAGCTTTTGCTCTTCAATTTTGAGAGGGACTCTTAAATCTGCATTTGCTCCTGAAAGTGTCATATTGGACTCAAACTGAATATGTCTAGACATTTTTCCATTGTCAGGAATTCTTCCCTTAGCATAAGAACAATCAAAACCTCCACCCTGCCAATCACCTAAGAAATCTGCACCTATAGAAACAATTAATTCAGATTCTGAAAAGTCATAATTTGCCAAACCTCGAACTCCGTATCTAGATTCAAAAGCGTCAAGTGCTTTGGATTCAGAAATAGCATCAAAAACTACATGTCTGACGTTATTATACTTCAGCTTAAAATCATTTATTAATTTTAATGATGAGGGACTAGCTAGGGTCTGAGTTAATAAAACAATTTCTTTAGAAGACTTTGAGATTTCTTCCAATTTTGATTTGGTTTCATACTCAAATCCAAACCATGAAATTGGCATATTATCCTTGTTTGGCTGAGCAAGTCTTGCATTATCATAGAGATCCAAAATTGATGCATGTACTCTTGCATTAGCAGCCATTGAATCTGGAGCTAATTTATTTTTTTCAACCTTAATAGGCCTTCCTTCTCTATTTTTTATCAGAATATTAGCGAAGTCATATCCGTTACCTATAGTTGTGGCATAAAAGTTAGCTACACCTGGAATAATTTCTTTAGGCTGAACAACATACGGAATAGATTTAACTACGGGACCTTCACATGCAGCTAATGTTGCAGCAGCAGTACTAAATCCTATATATTTTAGAAAGTCTCTTCTGGATGTTGAACTATCAGCAAGATTATCTTTATCAGACAAAAACTCATCTACCGGAAGCTCTTCAACAAACTCTTTATTTTTCAGTTTATCAAATACATCATTGTTATCAGAATTTAATTCTGATAAATTTTTCCAGTATTTTTTATTATTAGACATATCTAAATTTAATCTATATTAATAATGACATTTCCCACATTCTAAACCACCCATCTGAGCAGCTGTCAGTTCTTCAACCCCATATTTCTTTGATAATTCCTTGTGAATTCTGTCATAATATTCATTGTCTTTAATCTTTACATTTGTTTCTCTGTGACAATTTATACACCAACCCATTGTTAGCGGAGAATGCTGATACATAATTTCCATTTCCTCAACAGGACCGTGACAAGTTTGGCACTCGATTCCAGCAACCGAAACGTGTTGTGAATGATTAAAATACGCAAAGTCTGGCAAATTATGAATTCTAACCCATTTTACAGGAAAAGTTACCCCCGTATATTCTTGAGCTTCATCATCCCATCCAACAGCTTTGTATAGTTTTTTTATTTCTCCATCATAAAACTCTTTTGTATATTCTTCGGTTGTTTCGCCATTATATTCATAAATATTCTTGTGGCAATTCATACAAATATTTAAAGATGGTATTCCTGAATGCTTACTCACTCTTGCAGATGAATGACAATAATTACAATCAATTTTATTATCCCCTGAATGAATTTTATGAGAATAATGAATTGGCTGAACAGGCATATAACCTTGATTTACACCAACCTGCATAAAATACGAGTATGTACCATATGCGCTTGATAACAAAAATAAGATGGCGGTACAAAGTAATAAAAATTGATTTTCTAAATATGATTTCCAAATTGATTTACCTTTTTTCTTTTCTTCAATCTTAACTCCTTTAAGCTCTGCAAGGTTTTTCAAAGTTTTAGAAACAAAAACTAGTCCAATTAGAAGAAGTAAAAATAATACAGTAAATAAGCCTAAAATAATTTCATCACTTAAACCGGTACTATTTGAAGGACCACCAGGTATTTCTGCAACCACTTCAGCTGGTTTTGGAACAGTCTTTTCTAAAGCTGTATAGGCTAATATATTATTTAAATCAGAATCTGTCAACTGAGGATATGCGGTCATCGCAGACCTGTTGTATTCCTCGTAAATTTTATTAGCATAAGCATCTCCGGATTTGATAAGGGCAGAACTGTTTCTGATCCACGCATATAACCACTGCCTATCTAAGCCTTCATCATCAAGTAATCTTGTTTCAACATTTCTTAGTGCAGGACCAGTCATTTTTCTATCTAACTTATGACACGAAGCACAATTGGTATTAAACAATGACTTACCTTTTACCGGATCTCCATCTTGAGCGAATGATACTAAATTTGAAGTAAAAAAAAGAGCGAGGAAAAGTAGACTAAATATTTTTAATTTTAGGTTGGTTAGTCGGTTAGACTTTAGCATTGAAAATTGTCTTCTAAATTTTTTTGAATCCATTCAAAAATCGCCCGTTAAAAATCAAGCACAAAAATAACATCTAAAATGTTTTTTTTATTCATAAATTTGCTAATATTAAGTGTAAAATACTAATTTATACTCATTCTAAATAAAAAATTATGTCTAAGTTATTAATATTAATTAATTCGTTGATTATTTTGATGAATTTCTCCCCATTCTATGCACAAAATGGAAATGTGATAATTAATAAAGATAAAAAAATTGAAAAAATTATTGAGCTTAAAAAAGAGGTTAACAAAAATTCAAAAAATCTAAGTATTCAGATTTTTAGTGGTAGTAAAAAAAAATCAATTGCTGTTTTAGAATCTTACATAAATTTATTTAATGATTCAACAGCAAAACTTATTTATGAAACCCCAAATTATAAAGTATGGGTTGGAAATTTTAATACTATGTTAGAGGCTGATAGATTTTTAATAAAAATTAGAAAAGAATTTCCAGAAGCATTTATTTTTAGACCAAAATAATCTATTAAATTTTCTTTTTAATAGCAACATTAATAAATCCTTCGATTTCATCTCCAACTTTAAGATCTTTATAATCTTTTATTTGCAATCCACAATCGTAACCTTTTGAAACTTCTTTTGCATCATCTTTAAATCTTTTCAAAGATGATAATGATCCGGTATAGATTACTACTCCTTCTCTAATTAATCTGATTTCAGAATTTCTAATAATTTTTCCTTTTGTTACCATGCAACCAGCTATTGTTCCAAGCTTAGAAATTTTAAAGGTTTCTCTGACTTCACAAAGTCCGGTGATTTCCTCTTTAAAATCGGGCGACAACATACCTTCCATCGCATCCTTGACATCATTAATAGCATCATAAATAATAGAATATGTTCTTATATCTATTTGCTCTTTATCGGCAATTTGTCTAGCACTTCCCATAGGTCTAACATTAAACCCAACCACAATAGCATTTGACGCAGAAGCTAATAACACATCACTTTCTGTAATTGCACCAACAGCCTTATGAATAATATTCACCTGGATTTCTTCGGTTGAAAGTTTTTGAAGAGAGTCTGTCAATGCCTCAACAGATCCGTCTACATCACCCTTAAGAATAATATTAAGTTCTTTAAATTCACCAAGAGCGATTCTTCGCCCTATTTCATCAAGTGTAATATGTTTTTGTGTTCTAACAGTTTGCTCTCTCTGAAGTTGATTTCTCTTGTTCGCAATCTGCTTCGCTTCTCTTTCATCAGCAAATACGGTAAATTTATCTCCAGCCTGTGGAGCACCATCAAGTCCTAAAATAGAAATCGGAGTTGAAGGGCCTGCTTCTTTTACCTCATTTCCTCTTTCATCATACATTGCCTTTATCTTTCCGCTTGTTTTTCCTGCTAAAACAAAATCTCCAATTTTTAATGTCCCTGATTGTACCAGTATTGTAGAAACATAACCTCTTCCCTTATCTAAAAATGCTTCAACTATAGCTCCATTGGCATCTTTATTTGGATTAGCTTTTAATTCTAAAAGTTCGGCTTCTAGCAAAACCTTTTCCAACAGTTCATTTACCCCATCGCCTTTTAATGCTGATATATCGTGGGATTGAATTTTTCCACCCCAATCCTCAACAAGTAAATTCATGCCAGAAAGACCTTCTTTAATTTTATCAGGATTAGAATTTGGTTTATCAATTTTATTAATCGCAAAAACTATAGGGACTGAAGCAGCTTGCGCATGTGAAATTGCCTCTTTTGTCTGAGGCATGATATCATCATCTGCAGCTATTACAATTATTGCCAAGTCAGTAACTTGTGCTCCTCTAGCTCTCATCGCGGTAAATGCTTCGTGACCAGGTGTATCAAGAAAAGTAATTTTTTGACCATCATTTAACTCAACACTATATGCACCGATATGTTGAGTAATACCTCCTGATTCCCCAGCAATTACATTTTCTTTTCTGATGTAATCTAATAATGATGTTTTCCCATGATCTACATGACCCATTACCGTAACTATTGGAGGCCTATGCTTCAAATCTTCTGGAGAATCTTCAATAACAGGTGTATCATCTTCAATCTCTGCAGTTACAAATTCAACTTTGTACCCAAATTCTTCAGCTACAATTGAAAGGGTTTCAGCGTCAAGCCTTTGATTTAAGGTAACCATCATACCCAATGTCATGCATGCAGAAATAATCTCAGTTGTTGATACATCCATCATTGTTGCTATTTCATTTGCAGTAACAAATTCAGTTACCTTTAAAACTTTACTTTCTTGCTCCTGAAATGCTAGCTCTTCTTCAGATTTTTGTTTATGCTGATCTCTTTTATCTTTTCTATATTTAGCTGCTTTTCCTTTAGAAGATTTCCCTTGTAATTTTTCTAGGGTTTCCTTTATCTGTCTTTGTACTTCTTCCTCGCTCGGCTCTTCTTTAGTAGATTTTTTTGGTCTCTCTTTTTGATTAAACTTTGACTTACCAAAATTATTTTGACCCGTATTCCCCTTATTAGAAATAATTCTTTTTCTTTTCTTTTTAGACTTTAAATTAGTAGAAATTGTTTCCTCTTTTTTAAATTTATCTAGATTAATTTTTTCACCAGTATCTTTTAAACCAGATAACTTTTTATAATTATCTTTCTTTATCGTTTCATTTGATATTAATTTATTTTCGGACTCTTTAGTGTCCGATTTTTCAGTAGTATCTAAATTTTCTTTTTTAAGCTGAGGTTTTTTATTTTCATCTAAATCAATTTTTCCAATTTTTTTAAATTTCACAACCTTGGAAGAAGCTCTTATAACATCGGATTGGGATGAAGACAATAAATTTTGTTCCTTTTCAAGTTTTTCACGAAGTTCTTCCTTTTCCTTGTTTTTTGCCTCAACTGCCTCCTTTGAAGCTATTTTCTTATCAGCATCAATCTGAAATTCATCACATAACAAATTATATAGGTCTAGAGAAATCTTGGTAGTAGGTCTTCTTTCGATTTTATGACCCTTTGAATCTAAAAAATCTGCAACCCTTTCGATAGAAATATTTAATTCTCTTAATACTTTATTTAATCTAATTGTTTCTGCCATATATTTGTCAGTTTTTAATCCTCAAATTCTTCTTTTAATATTTTTATTACATCATTAATTGTTTCCTCTTCTAGATCAGTCCTTTTAATTAAATCTTGTGCTTCTTGTTCTAAAACACTCTTAGCTGTATCAAGTCCCGCTTTGGCTAGCTCCTCGATTACCCACGAATCAATTTCATCAGAAAACTCTGTTAACTCAACATCTTCTTCTGCACCTTCTCTAAATACATCAATCTCATAACCTGTTAATTGCCCAGCTAATCTTATGTTGTGACCTCCTCTACCAATAGCTTTACTGACTTCTTCAGGATTAAGGATAACTTCAACCCTTTTATTTTCATCATCTATTTTCATAGAATTTACTCTTGCTGGATTTAATGATCTTGTAATAAATAATTGTAGGTTATTTGTGTAATTTATCACGTCTATATTTTCATTACCTAATTCTCTTACAATTCCATGAATTCTAGATCCTTTCATTCCAACACAAGCCCCTACGGGATCAATTCTATCATCATATGAATCTACTGCGACTTTAGCTTTTTCTCCAGGAATTCTTACAACTTTTTTAATAGAAATAAGCCCGTCAAAAACTTCTGGAATTTCTTGTTCAAATAATTTTTCAAGAAAAACAGGAGAAGTTCTTGATAAAATAATTGAAGGTTTAGTTCCGATTAACTCAACACTCTCAATAATACCCCTAATATTATCTCCTTTTCTAAAAAAATCTGAAGGAATTTGTTTATCCTTTGGCATAACAATTTCATTTCCCTCATCGTCCAATAAAATAATTACCTTGTGTCTAATATGATGAACCTCTGCTGAATATATCTCTCCCTCTAGTTCTTTAAATTTTTTGTAAATATTTGTATTATCATGTTCATGTAGCTTTGCTGTTAAATTTTGTCTTAATGCTAAAATTGCTCTTCTTCCTAAATCCACCAGTTTAACTTCTTCGGAAACATCTTCTCCAACTTCAAAATCAGGTTCAATTTTTCTAGCTTCAGAAATTGCAATTTCTAAATTTTCATCTTCAACATTATTATCTTTAACAACAATTCTGTTTCTCCAAATTTCAAGGTCACCTTTGTCAGGATTAATAATTACATCAAAATTTTCATCATCTCCGTATTTTCTTCTAAGAGCTGATCTAAAAACTTCTTCAAGAATGGCCATAAGGGTTACCCTGTCAATTAATTTATCATCTTTAAAATCTGAAAACGATTCGATTAGAGTTAGATTATCCATATTTTTAAAATTTTACTTTAACTTTTGCTTCTTTTATTCTATTTAAATTAATTTTTACTGTTTTATCAACTGTAATTTTTCCTTTTCCTATTGGCTTAGGTTCTCTTTCCCTCCAAACCAATTCAATAGATTCATTATCATTTTTGATTAATTTTCCCTCATATTTGTCTTGATCTGTTTTCACTGTAAGAATTCTACCACAATGCTTAGAATATTGTCTTGCATTAACAAGTGGCGAGGTTGCTCCACATGATGTTACTTGAAGTGAAAAATCAATTTCATCTCTGTCAAAATATCCTTCAATAGTTTTACTAATAAACATACAATCCTCAACCTTGACTCCTTTATCTCCGTCAATTATAATCATTATTTCATTATTTTCAGAAATTAAAAAATCAATTAAAAAAAGATCCTCTCTCAAATCAAAACACTCATCTAATAATAAATATATTTTTTTCTTCAACATATTCTATAAAAAGAGGGGACTTTTAGTCCCCTCATAATTTTTTAAATATTAATCAGTTGTGCAAATATACAACAAAATATTTATTTGAAATATAAATACTCTTAGTTGGCCTACTAGGGCTCGAACCTAGACTCTTCTGGACCAAAACCAGACGTGTTACCAGTTACACCATAGGCCATTGAGGATGCAAATTTAAAATAAATTTTAATCCAGCAATATAATTTCATTAATTATGTTTAATAATTAGTGTGTTGTAGATAATTTTATTAATAAATTTGAAAAAAAAAATATGAAAATAAGCGATTTTAAAAAACTTAATTTAATTCTAGGATGGTTATGTTTTTTGATTGCATTTATAGTTTATTTTTTCACCTCGGAGCCAACCGTTAGTTTTTGGGATACTGGGGAATATATCACAACCTCATCTAAACTGCAGGTTGGTCATCCACCTGGCGCCCCTTTATATCAAATGCTGGGAGCTTTCTTTTCAATTTTTGCTTTCGGCAAAGAAAATATTGGATTTGTTATGAATTTAATGAGTGGTTTTGCAAGTGCTTTAACCATAGCTTTTATGTATTGGTCAATTATTCTGATTCTTTTAAAAATAGTAAAAACTAAAAAAGAATTTGAGTTGAAAAAAAATTTTGCTATTTCTGGTGCTGCATTAGTTGGATGCTTAAGCTTTACTTTCACTGATAGTTTTTGGTTTAACGCAGTTGAAGCTGAAGTATATGCAATGGCAACTCTTATAATGGCTGTTTTATTTTATTTGGGCTTAAGATGGGAAAGTGATATGCACAAACCCAGAGGAGATAAATGGCTATTACTGATTTCATTTGTTATCGGGCTTTCATTTGGAGTTCATTTTATGGGACTCTTAACTATCCCTGCTATTTTTCTCATATATTATTTTAAAAATAGTAAGGAAATTAATGCTAAATATGGATTATCCTTAAAATCAGGGTTTGTTATTGCTAATATAATTGGCTTAGTAATATTGATGGGTGTTTTTAAATTAATACTCCCAAATACGTTGAAATTTTTTAGTGTTATTGAGCTTTTATTTGTTAATAATTTTGGTCTTCCGTTTAATTCTGGAACTCTTGCTGCATTTGTTATTCTTGGATTTACATTCTATTATCTAATAGATTTTACAATAAAAAAAAAATTAATCACTGCTAATACAATAGTATTATGTTTTCTATTTATTTTCATTGGTTTTTCTTCATGGTTAATTCTTCCGATAAGGGCTAATGCAAATGTAGTTGTCAATGAAAATAATCCGTCAAATGCAAGAGAATTATTGGCTTATTACAATCTTGAACAGTATCCCAAAACTCATCTTTTTTATGGTCCACTATTTTCAGATCAATATTCTGGAATGGATGAAGATAAAAATAAACGTTACAAAGACGACAATCCTAAATATGAAAAAGATTTAGAAAAAAATAAGTATGTAATCGTAAATGACTACAAAGATGCCCTTCAAAATTATAATTCTGATCACGCATCAATACTACCAAGAATGTGGAGCTCAGAACATGCTGTAAATTATTTAAATTATACAGGGTTCTTAGATTTTAAAATTAAACCTAGTTATTCTAACGAATCTGAACTTCAAGATTTTATATTAGAATTTAAGAACGAATTAAACTCCGGTCAAATTGACTATGAAGATTATCATAATTTTTTAAGGAAATATGGGCAGCAATATCTAGACGTTGAAAAACCTTCTTTTTTGGATAATCTATATTATTTATTTGATTATCAAATTGGATATATGTATCTACGATATTTCATGTGGAATTTTGCGGGAAGACAGGATGATATTCAAGGAAAAATGAATTTAAATGGGAATTGGATTAGCGGAATAGATTTTATAGATGAATGGCATTTGGGCCTTTCTCAAAAAAATCTTCCCAGTGATGTTTTAAATAACAAAGCAAGAAACACTTACTATTTACTCCCTCTTTTATTGGGCTTGCTCGGTTTTTATTTTCTTTATAATATCAATAAAGAATATTTCTGGATATTACTTGTCTTTTTTGTCTTTACTGGAATAGCAATACAGGTATATACTAATGTTCGACCTTTTGAACCAAGAGAAAGAGATTATTCATTGGTTGGATCCTTTTATGTTTTTTCAATTTTAATCGGATTGGGGGCGTATAAAATATCATCAATTTTAAAGAGACTTAAAATAAAAGGAACTACTATTTTATCAACTATCTTTTGTTTAATTATTGTCCCTGTTAATTTAGCTGTAAATAATTGGGATGATCATGACAGAAGTGGAAGGTATACTGCATACTCCTCAGCTATTAATTATCTTCAATCATGTGATGAAAATGCAATTCTGTTTACAATTGGAGATAATGACACATTTCCTCTATGGTATGCTCAAGAGATCGAAGGTATACGAACCGATGTTAGAGTTGTCAATACGAGCCTACTAGGTACTGATTGGTATATAGATCAAATGAAGAGAAAAGCTTATGAAAGTGACCCAATTCCTTCTAGCTTGATTCATGAGAAATATAGGCATGGTACGCGTGATTACATTATAAAAGAGGTCATTAGCGATTCTATTTGGGATATAAAGAATCTGATTAATTTTATTACAAATGATAAAAATAAATATAAAATTCTTCTTGATTTACAAGGATATGACACATCTTCTATGAGAACTCAAGATGTTAACTCCAACTTCCTCCCTACTGAAAATATCAGAATCCCTGTTAACAAGGACAATGTTTTAAAAAATAAAATTGTAGACGCAAAAAAGTCAGATTTAATCGTTGATGAAATAATTATTAAAATTAAGTCAAGTGCCCTATACAAAAATAGATTAATAATGCTAGATATTATTGCTGAAAACGATTGGGAAAGACCTATTTACTTTTCTGGCGGAGCTTTTAGTGATGAAGATTATATATGGATGAAAGATTATCTACAATTAGATGGGATGTGTTATAAACTTGTCCCTATAAAGACACCTGTTGACGAATCCAATCCTTATCAAATGGGAATGATTGACTCAGATAAAATGATAAAAATAATTAATAATTGGAATTGGGGAGTTGATACAGAAAATGAAATATATTATGACGCAGAGTCTAGAAAAAACAGTATTACATATAGAGGGAATATTTCAAGATTAACCGACCAGTTAATATTAGAAAATAGATTTGAAGAAGCAGAGCAAATTATAGATATGTGTATTCAAAAAATGCCATTAGACGAGTTTGGATACTATACGCTATTAGAGCCGTTTATAGTTTCTTATTATAAGTTGAATAAAGCGGAAAAGGCTAGAGAATTATTTGATCAAATTGCAAAAAAGTATCAAGAAAATTTATTTTATTACAATTCAAATAGAGCTGAAAATCTTTATGAAGAAATTTATATCGATGTTGAAAGATACAGATCATTACTTGATATCATTCTGATATATGAAGAAGGGGAATTTCTGGAAACAAGTATGGAGGAGTTTAACGGCTACCTAGATTTATTTATGTAATTTATTGCTAATCTTCAAAAACTTAATGAATTGAATTAAAAATTTCATCTAATTCAGAATAGAATTCTAATAAAACACGGTTCTACTATAGACTAAATATCAAAAAGTTAGCATTTTCACAAAATTTACTTTTAAAATATAATTAATCAATAAATTAAGTTAATTTGTTGAAATCTTTAAAATTGAAGAATATATAATAAAATTGTTTTTTATTATTTTAGGACTCTTATAACTAACCTAAACAAATTCATGAAAAATCAAAATAATAATTCTGCTTTATATACACTAATTACTGTATTCTTTTTTTGGGGGTTCTTTGGTGCATCCAATGGTGTATTTATCCCTTTTTGTAAAACTTACTTTAAAATTGATCAATTTCAAGCACAACTTGTTGAGTTTGCTTTTTATGGGGCATATTTTATTGGAGCTTTAATATTATTTATTTGGTCTAGTTATTCAAAAAAAGACATTTTAAATAATTGGGGTTATAAAAAAGGTATAATTTATGGATTGATTATATCAATTTTTGGTGCCTTAATTATGTACCCTTCGGTTAATGGAGCAGAACAAGGTGATACTCAAGTTTTTTACTATGTACTTTTAGCTTTATTTATTATTGGCCTTGGCTTTTCATTACAACAAACTGCAGCAAATCCATTTGCCGTGTCCTTAGGAGATCCTTCAACAGGTTCAAATAGACTAAATCTTGCGGGTGGAGTGAATTCATTTGGAACAGCTATCGGTCCAATTCTAATTGCATTTGTTTTATTTGGTTCTGCATCAGAAGTTGATTGGGATATAATAGAGTTAAGCTCTGTACAAGGACTTTACATTGCAGTAGCAGTAGCATTTTTATTGGTAGCGATATTTTTCTATGTGTCTAAAAATCTTCCTGATGCTAAAAATAATGAGCCTTTTGAGTCAGCTTCAAAAGCAAAAAATATGCTTATAACAATGACTGTAGTTATGACTTTATGTTTTGGATGGATCTTTTATACATATACTCCTTCTTTTGAAAATGAGCCAATTAAATCCCTGGAAATGTCGAGGTTAATTCTGACATCTATTTGCCTTGTTTCTGTATTTGCTTTAATATTATTGGCAAATTCATCAGCTCGTAAAAATTCTGAAGATTGGGGGGCACTAAAATACCCTCAGCTTGCTTGGGGTATGTTAGCTATTTTTACATATGTAGGTGTTGAAGTTACAATTCAAAGTAACCTAGGAGAGTTATTAAAAGCAGATATTGGTGAAGGACTAAATGCTTTAGGTCTTCCCATTTTAGACGAAGCTCAGAGCGCAAAATATATTGCCCTGTACTGGGGTGGATTAATGATTGGTAGATGGACAGGATCGATTGGAGCATTTGATATCTCTAAATCCTTAAAACAAATCTTACTTTTTATTACACCCTTTATAGCATTTGGAGTTGTTATCGGAGTAAATGCACTTAGTAATCCCTTAACTGCTTCTGAAATTGGTATTTTTTCGCTTTTAATTGTTATTCAAATTATCGGATTTTACCTAGCAAAAGATAATGCTATAAAAATCATGACTATTTTTAGTGCTTTAGGAGTTATTGCAATGCTAATCGGAATATTTGGGTCAGGAGAAATTGCATTATTTGCCTTTCTAACCGGTGGTTTATTTTGTTCAATAATGTGGCCATGTATTTTTTCTTTGAGTATTACTGGATTAGGAAAATACACATCCCAAGGTTCTTCATTTTTAGTTATGATGATTTTAGGAGGTGCAATTATACCTCCTTTACAAGGCAAGCTTGCCGATATTTTTGGAATGATATCTTCTTATTGGGTAGCTGTATTATGTTTTGTTTTTCTATTAATATATTCAATAACTACAAAGAAAATTTTGAGTAGTCAAAAATTAATTTAAATAAATGGACAGGAGAAGTTTTATTAAAAGAACTGGGGTAGCTTCCTTAGGAATAGGATTAAACTATCATAAAACTTTTTCGGTAACTAAAAATAATATATCCAATCCATTAGTAATCGCTACTTGGAATGTTAAAAATGCTACAGAAAAAGCATGGCAAATTCTATCAAAAAAAGGGAATTCTCTTGATGCCATTGAACAGGGTTGTATGGTTGAAGAATCAAATGAACAGGGCCAGTCAGTGGGGATTGGTGGTTTACCTGATCGAGATGGAAATGTAACTTTGGATGCATGCATAATGAATCACAAGGGGGATTGTGGTTCTGTGGTTTATCTAAAAAATATAAAACACGCTATTTCAATTGCTAGATTAGTAATGGAAAAAACACCACATGTCATTTTAGCTGGCGATGGTGCCAAAAAATTTGCTCTTTCAATGGGTTTTAAAGAAGAAAATTTACTCACAGAAAAATCTAAAACTGACTGGATTAACTGGAAAAAAAAAGAAAAATATAAACCTATCATTAATATTGAAAATCATGATACTATCGGAATGTTAGCCATTGATAAAAACAACAATATAAGTGGTGGCTGTACAACCAGTGGATTAGCTTATAAAATGCAGGGAAGAGTTGGAGATTCGCCTATCATTGGTTCAGGACTATATATTGACAACGAAATAGGTGGTGCAGTAGCTACAGGATTAGGAGAAGAAGTATTAAAAACAGTTGGGAGTTTTCTAATCGTAGAACTGATGAGACAGGGATATTCTCCAACTGAAGCTTGTAAAATTGCTATTCAAAGAATTGTAAATAAACCTGGAAGTAATTATAAAAATTTTCAGGTTGGTTATATCGCTGTTAATAAAAACGGTGACACAGGTTCTTACGCAATACAGAAAGGCTTTAGTATGACTAAGTATGATAAGAATGGTAATAAAAACATTAGTTCTTTATTTTTTGAAAAAATATAAATGATTAACAAAAAACGCCTTTTTCTAATAGATGCATACGCTTTAATTTTTCGTGGATATTATGCGTTTATTAAAAATCCTAGAATCAATTCAAAAGGGTTAGACACGTCTGCTATTTTAGGTTTTACAAACTCTCTTTTTGATGTTATAAAACGTGAAAAACCAGATTACATAGCAGTTTGTTTTGACAAAGGCGGAAGTCAAGATAGAATTGAAATATTTGAAGATTATAAGGCAAATAGAGAAGAAACACCAGAGGGAATTAAAATTGCTGTACCTATAATTGAAGATATTTTAAATTCTTTGAATATATCAATTCTTGTAAAGGAAGGTTATGAAGCTGATGACATAATCGGAACTATTGCACAAAAGGCCAAAACACAAAATTTTGAAACTTATATGGTTACTCCAGACAAGGATTTCGCTCAACTTGTCGAAGAAGATATTTATATGTATCGTCCTGTTTTTGGAGGTGGGTATGAAACTTGGGGGGTAAAAGAGGTCTTAAATAAATTTGAAATATCTGAAACATCTCAGGTCATTGATTTTTTAGCAATGAAGGGCGATTCAGTAGATAATATTCCCGGATTACCAGGGGTAGGAGATAAAACTGCAAAAAAATTTTTAAAGGAATATGGGTCACTTGAAAATTTGTTGGAAAACACATCAGATTTAAAAGGAAAAATAAAAGAAAAGATTGAGGCCAATAAAGAATTAGGAATACTATCGAAGAAATTGGCTACAATAATAACAAATGTACCTATAGATTTTGAGATCAATGAATTTAAGTTAGATGTCAAAAATTTAGA